>Ga0180436_10000524_pt1 | contig 39521 bp, 32 predicted proteins | sample SS_ome_2_FD_132434 | JGI IMG/M metagenome (GOLD analysis project Ga0180436, IMG submission 132434) | Hypersaline lake sediment archaeal communities from the Salton Sea, California, USA - SS_3_S_2 metaG | ecosystem: Environmental > Aquatic > Non-marine Saline and Alkaline > Hypersaline >... | reverse complement strand
GGAATCCCCGCTGTCGAAATCGATCGCCTTGATCGTTCCGTCGCACGGAGCGGGCAGCGCATTCTCCATCTTCATCGCCTCGAGGACGACGACGGTGTCGCCCTGCTGCACCGCATCGCCGACATTCTTCTCGTATTTGACGATCATGCCGGGCATCGGAGCGAGCAGCAGGGTTCCGGACGGCGAGGCGGCCGGTGCTGCGTCCTTTTGGGGGGCTTCTGTCACCGGTGTCGGAGCCGCTGGAGCCGCCGGAGCCGCGGGCTGAGCGGCAGCAGCCGGTACTGGTGCGGCAATGGCCGGACCGCCGATCGGATCCACGTCGACGCTGAAATATTCGTTGTCGACGAACACGTTGAAGGTCCGGGCCGATTCGCTCTTGGCCGGGGTCTCCGGTTTGCGTTCGATCAACTCGCCGGCCCTGGCCTTCTTGAGGATCTCATCCTTCTGCTTCACCTCCTCCATCGATATCGGCTTGATGCTGTCCGGCAGCGGGCTGATGCCGTATTTCCATTCGAGGAACTTCTTGCCGGTAACCGGGAACTGCGCATACAGGATCACATCGTCGATGTCCTTGGCCAGATCGCCGATTTCCTCTTTTGCTTTCTCCAGTTCCGGTTCGAGCACTTCGGCCGGACGGCAGGTGATCGGCTCCTCGCCGCGCGGATATCCCTTCAGCGCTTTTTTCTGCACCTCCGGGTTGATCGGTGTGGCGGTCTTGCCGTAGAGGCCATAGCAGAGGTCCTTGACCTGGCCGGTGATCATCTTGTAGCGTTCATCTTCCGTATCGTGCAACACGTTGTTGACGGTCTGTACGCCGACGATCTGGGACGTCGGGGTGACCAGCGGGATCTGGCCGAGGTCTTTGCGGACCCGCGGCAGTTCCTTGTAGACCTCGTCGATCTTGTCGAGCGCATCCATTTCCCTGAGCTGGTTGACCAGGTTGGAAAGCATGCCGCCCGGGGTCTGGTGGAGCAGGACGTTGATGTCGATGATCGAGATTTTCGAATCGTCGAGCAGGTGCTTGTATTTCGGCAGCACTTCTTTTTCGAGGATCTCGTTGATCGCGGCCAGTTTCCTGATATCGAAACCGGTATCGCGGTTTGTGCCGAGCAGCGTCATGACCAGCGGTTCCACGGCGGCATGCGAGGTCCGGTACGCGTACGGCGTCATGCACGTGTCGATGATATCGACTCCCGCTTCGATGGCCTTGAGATGGGTCATGGATGACATGCCGGACGTGAAGTGGCTGTGCAGGTGGAGCGGTATGGAGACCGCCTCCTTCATCGACTTGATCAGGTTGTAGGCATCGTACGGCGACAGGAGACCGGCCATGTCCTTGATGCAGATCGAATCGGCGCCCATGGACTCGAGATCCTTCGCCTTGTTCATGTAGTAGTCGAGGTTGTAGACGTCACCGCCGAGGCGCGGTTCGGTCATCGTGTAACAGATGCAGCCCTGGAAATGCTTGTCGCATTTCTTGATCTGGGAGACTACCGTTTCGAAATTGCGGTAGTCGTTCAGCGCATCGAAGGTGCGGAAGATGTCCATGCCGTTTTCCGCGGCGCGTTCGACGAAGGCGAGAGCCAGGTCGTCGGCATAGTTGCGGTAGCCGACCAGGTTCTGGGCCCGCAGCAGCATCGAGAACGGGGTCTTTTTAATATAGCGCTTCAACGTCCTGAGGCGTTCCCACGGATCTTCGCCGAGAAAACGGTGCATCGTATCGAACGTTGCGCCGCCCCATGTCTCCATGGCCCAGAAACCGACTTCATCCATCAGTTCGGCGACCGGGATCATATCTTCGGTCCGTCCGCGGGTGGCGAACAGGGACTGGTGTCCGTCGCGCAGAGACAGATCCATGATCTTGATCGGATTTTCAGCTGCGGGGCGATCACTGTCGTAATTCATTTCGGTCATGTGCACTTGGTCGCTCATTGTTTTATCTCCTTCACTGTGCGTTGGCTTTTATCTCAGGCTCGTAAATGTTCGAAATTGAATGAGTCTGCGCATGGTCATCATATCCTGACGACCGCTGTGACTCCAGGCGCTCGGATCCGCTGCCGGAACCTGCGGCGACTCCGGTGCAGTCTGCGCAGCCGCCTGCTCTTCCATCTGCAGGTAGGCGCTTACCGCCGCCAGGGCCGCTGCCATTTTTTGCTGCATGTCTGCCATGGGCTTACCCTTCTGGTTTGGATTCTTGCTGATGAGCGGGCATGGTTACCTACTCGTAGATTTCATAGGATGTTTCGGCGCCGAGCAGGCTGTCTATTTCGTCCTGAATGGCGATGCGCTTTTCATTCTTGATCCAGTCGTTCCAGTCCCCGACCGAACGCCAGGTACTGATGACCATGCACTCGTCGGCCTTGTCGAGCCGCTTCAGCGTCTGGCCCGAGATATAGCCGGGCTGCATCAGGGTTACGCTTCTCATGCGTTTCAGTAAAACGGTCAGTTCCGGAATTTTGGTCGCGGGTACGGTTCGCTTGATAAATATTTTTACACTCATGGATAGCCCCTCTCTTATAGTGGAATATTGCCGTGTTTTTTCATCGGATTGGTATCGCGCTTGTTCTCAACGATCTTGAGCGCGTTGATAATTCGCAGGCGGGTCCGGGCCGGTTCGATAATGTCGTCTATATATCCCCGTTGGGCGGCCACGTATGGATTGGCGACGGTATCCTGGTATTCCTTCTCCTGTTTTTCGAGGTATGCCGTCGGATCTTCCTCGTTTCTGGCCTGCTTGCCGTACAGCACTTCAACCGCTCCCTTGGCGCCCATAACAGCGATTTCGGCGGTCGGCCAGGCGTAGTTGATGTCGCCCCTGAGATGTTTGGACGACATCACGCAATAGGCTCCGCCATATGCTTTACGGGTGATAACGGTAACTTTGGGGATGGTGGCTTCAGCGTACGCGTAGAGGATTTTGGCGCCGTTGCGGATGACGCCGCCGTACTCCTGGGCCGTACCCGGCAGAAAACCGGGCACGTCGACAAAGGTAACCACCGGGATGTTGAAACAGTCGCAGAAGCGAACGAAGCGGGCCCCTTTTACCGATGAGTCGATATCGAGCACACCGGAAAAATGGGCCGGCTGGTTGGCGACGATGCCGACGCTCCTGCCGTTGTAGCGGGCAAAACCAACGACGATATTGGGGGCGAAATCCGCCTTGATCTCAAAGAAGTCGGCATTGTCAACCGTCTGCAGGATGATCTCCTTCATGTCGTAGGCTTCATTCGGATTTTCCGGGATGAAGGTGTTCAGGGTCTCTGCCGTTCTGTCGACCGGGTCGCTGCACGGGTAAACCGGCGGGTTTTCCATGTTGTTCTGCGGCAGAAACGACACCAGTTTACGGATGTAGTTGATCGCATCGACCCCGGTTTCCGCCGCATAGTCGGAGACGCCGCTGCGCGAGGCGTGCATGTCGGCGCCGCCGAGTTCTTCGACGGAGACGTCTTCATGGGTGACTGATTTGACGACTTTGGGGCCGGTCAGGAACATATAGGAGTTGTTCTTGACCATCACGACGAAATCGGTAAGCGCCGGCGAATAGACGGCACCGCCGGCGCACGGGCCGAAAATCGCGGATATCTGCGGAATGACGCCTGAGGACATCACGTTGCGCAGGAAAATATCGGTATAGCCGGCGAGGCTTTCGATGCCCTCCTGGATGCGGGCCCCGCCCGAGTCGTTCAGCCCGATCACGGGGGCACCGTTTTTGGCGGCAAGATCCATGATTTTACAGATTTTCTCGGCAAACGTTTCCGAGAGCGAGCCGCCCAATACGGTGAAATCCTGGGCAAAGACATAGACAATTCGCCCGTCGATCGTGCCGTGACCGGTAACGACGCCGTCACCCGGATATTTCTGATTCTCCATGCCAAAATCGGAGCAGCGATGCATCTTGAACATGTCGAATTCTTCGAACGAACCCTTGTCGAGGAGCAGGTCTATTCGCTCCCGGGCGGTCATTCTGCCCTGTGAGTGGAGCTTGTCGATCCGCTTCTGGCCTCCACCGAGTCTGGCCTCGGCCCTGAGTTTTTTCAGGTGTTCTAATCTCTCAATCGTATTCATGCGTTCTCCTTCTCGTGGTAAAAGCAGGATGGGGGGAAAAGACACTGGCATTGGAAAGGGCGTGACATATTCTTGTTTTCTTCATTAACATACTGTTATTAATATATAAGTATTGATTAATACAAATGTACAATACAAGAAAAAGAACAATGTTACACTATCCGCTTTTTAGATAATATCGGCACGCCTGTCAAGGAAAAAAGTTCATCGTTTTTGGAATCGACAAAAAATCATTTTGATAACAGTGTTATAGGGATGTGTTGATGGAGTCCCTGCAGGGGTTCTGGGGGGCGGTGCTGGGGCGGGAATACCGTGTGGGCGTATCGTTTTCGGGCAGTTGTGGTAACGGTGTTTTTTTATTCTGATGATGTTGGCAATAAAACGTGATATCGATATGATGGAGGTGGAAAAACCATGCTCTCATGGTTGTTACCGGAGGGGATCATGGAAAAAATGCAGCAGCCGGTGTACAGTTGTTATTACCCCGTATCTTCCCCGGGTTGTGACGCGCAGGAGGAAGCCTCCTCAAAACGATGAGTCCCCGGTTCCCCGACGCTCGGTCTGCAGCTGTGGGTCGGCGGGAGTGTTATCGCTCATGCCGGTTTCAATCTGCCTGATCAACTGGTCGATCCCCCGAGACGAGCCTGCTGCATTGTCGATCGGTTTTGCAGCCGGTTCTTTCGAGCCGTTGATAAGCATGGCATCGTCGGTGAGCACCGCATCGAAACCGATCGTGGTAAACAGGCGGTCGAGGGTGGCCGCTGGCGATGTCTGCGGAGACTCGGAAAAGGGCATTGACGGCGGTTCACCGTAGAGGATGAGGTCGCTGCCCAGCATCCGGGCATTTTCGATATAGGCTGGATGAACGATCTCCGCCGAATCATTGAAAATCGCTGCCGGCTGTAAACCGATTGCGGCGGCATAGGTGGTGGTCGCCTTGAGTCCGAAATTGGTGAGCAGCAGGTCGTAGTTGAACGCCTGGTACGTTCCGAAATCCAGGTTTTTTACTTCGCCGTCATCGTTGGTTCCGATCAGCTGGATAAAACCGATGTCGGTGCCGCGGCCGCTGACGGTCTGCTTTTCCGCCAGCTGCTGCAGCTCCTCTGGATCGTAGGAAGCAATAAACAGCTGCATCTGGGTTTGCGCGCCAAAGCTTTCGAGCAGATCATAGACCGGGCCGGCAAGGTCCTTGCCGTCGCGCCGATGCAGCCAGCCTTTGCGCAGCTCACAGATGATGATCGGTTTATCGGCGGGGCCGGGACCGGGGCGGATCGTGTCGATGTAGCCGAGCACCTGGTCGAGGGAAACAACCGGAAATTGAGGCGTAAAGACCGCTGATCCGCCGCCGTAACCTGCCGTGCCGGACGAGCGATAAACGAGATTATTGATCTCGTCGCGGGTAAAGTCGAGCGACAGGTAAGCGCCGTTTTCCCGGGCTCGATCGGGATAGATCTGCGCGACGTTGGTCAGCTCGTTGAGGCGGGGATCTGGCAGCACCATAACCTGATCATCAAGACTCAGGGTTACGTCGAGTTTGAGCGCACGGGTTCCGCGTTCAAGCGCTACCGCCACGGCAACGAGGCTACCGGAGGGCAGGCCGGTGAACGCGCCGCTGCTTATTATCAGGCGGTTGAAATCAAGGCCGTTGTCGACAGGTTCTGCCGAGGCCGGGTGGACGATAAACAGCGTGAGGCATAAAACGAATAACGGACGCAGGATGGACATGGGCAATGAGATTTTGAATTAGTTACGCTTAAAGGCTGAAATCTCGTGTTCAGCGCACCTTTTCGACTTTAACATGGTAAGGATCTGAACGGAAAAACGGCTGTTGCGCAAGGTTTTTGTTGCCGGGAGCAGGAAATGATGACGGCAGAAGTGAACAGGGGACAGGCTGGTGCCTGCCCCCTGTATTGAGCCGGATAAGGGTTAACCTTCTTGCGGTGGATAGCCCATGCTGTTGAGGGTCTGGGTGATTTCGTCGAGAATTACCGGATCGTCGATGGTCGACGGCATTCGATATTCCTTGCCGGCGGCAATAGAACGCATCGTTCCCCTGAGAATCTTGCCTGACCTGGTTTTCGGCAGCCGGGCGACCACATTCGATTCGCGGAAACAGGCGATTGCACCGATTTTTTCCCTGACCATTTTCACCAGTTCGGTCTGGATCTCCTCGACATCTCCGTCGACGCCCGCCTTGAGTACGAACAGGCCGACCGGCAGCTGTCCTTTGAGCTGGTCCTCGGTGCCGATGACCGCACATTCGGCGATGTCCGGATGGGTTGCGATGACCTCCTCCATCGCGCCGGTCGACAGGCGGTGGCCGGCGATATTGATCACGTCGTCCATTCTGCCCATGACGTAGATATAGCCATCTTCGTCGATATACCCGCCGTCGCTGGTTTCGTAGTAGCCGGGGAAGGTGGACATATACGAGTCGATGAACCGTTTATCGTTTTTCCACAAGGTGGGCAGGGTGCCGGGGGGAAGCGGCAGTTTGACGACGATGTTGCCCTCGACGTTGGCCCCGACTTCGTTGCCTTCGTCGTCGAGTATCCTCACGTCGTAGCCGGGCACCGCCGTGGTCGGCGATCCCGGTTTGACGGGCAGTTCCTCGACTCCGCGGCAGTTTGCGGCAATGGCCCAGCCGGTTTCGGTCTGCCACCAGTGATCGATGACCGGTACCTTGAGAAGATTTGCGGCCCAGTAGTAAGTATCGGGGTCGAGCCGCTCGCCGGCGAGATAGAGACATTCGAAGCAGGAGATATCATATTTGGAAATGAATACGCCGTCGGGATCCTCCTTCTTGATCGCCCTGAATGCGGTTGGCGCGGTGAAGAGCGATTTCACCCCATGTTCCGAGATAACTCTCCAGAACGCTCCCGCATCCGGAGTGCCGATCGGCTTGCCCTCATAGAAAACCGTGGTTGCACCTTTGAGCAGCGGGCCGTAGACGATATAGGAGTGGCCGACTACCCAGCCGACATCGGACGCGGACCACCAGACGTCGCCGGCATCGATGTCGTAGATCGACTTCATGCTCCAGTGCAGTGCCACCGCATGACCGCCGTTGTCGCGGATGACCCCTTTGGGCATGCCGGTGGTGCCCGATGTATAGAGAATGTACAGTGGATCGGTTGCCGCCACCGGAACGCAGTCTGCCGGCTGCGCGGCGGCGATGAAATCATACCAGTCGATATCCCGGCCGTCCTGCAGGTCGGCAGCCACGAACGGGCGCTGGAGTACGACGCAATTGCTGACTTTGTGATCGGCGATGTCGATTGCTTCATCGACGATCGGCTTGTAGGCAAGGGTCTTGGCTCCCTCTATGGCGCCGGATGCGGTCATGATCACCTTGGGCTCGGCATGGTTGATGCGAATAGCGAGCTCGCTGGCGGCAAATCCGCCGAATACCACCGAGTGAATGGCGCCGATTCTGGCACAGGCAAGCATTGCATACGCTGCCTCGAGAATCATCGGCATGTATATGATAACCGTATCGCCTTTATTGACGCCAAGCTCCTGCAGCGCTCCGGCGAGGGTGGAGACTTTATCTTTGAGTTCTGAGTAGGTGACTTTGGTGATTGAATCGGTGACCGGGCTGTCGTGAATGATCGCAATCTGGTCGCCCCGGCCGTTTTCAACATGACGGTCGACAGCGTTGTAGCAGGTGTTCATGATTCCGCCGGAGAACCAGCGGTAGAAAGGAGGGTTGCTGTCGTCGAGAACCTTGTCCCACTTCTGGTACCAGTCGACTCCTTGCGCGGCTTCCGCCCAGAAGGATTCCGGGTTTTCAACACTTTGTGAAAAAACGTCCTTGTAGTTCGCCATGTGCCACCTCTTGCTTGGGGTTAGTGATGGATTCTACGCTTGTTACATTCGTTATGTGCCTCCAGATGGAAAAAATGAGATTATGAACATGATCACATATAATAAATATTTACCGTAACTTCAAGGCATTATGGTAAAAATGTGTTGCGCAGGTAAGTACGTGAAATGTGGCGTAATAAAAATTGAACCAGATAAAAACGGAACAATGTTACACCCTTCTCCAGCGCAGATCCGGGCTGCCGGCATGCGTATCAGTACATCAGCTCCTTGAAGGTCGTGATGGATGGGTAATCATCGCTGTATCGGGGCGGTATCTGCGAACTGGGACGGGCCATGTGAACCAGGTGGCCAATGCCGTGTCCCCGGGCCGTTGACAGTACATCGAGATTGTCGTCGGCAAACAGGGTGCGGCGGCGGGTGAACCCGATCCGCTCCTCCAGATCCTGCCAGAAACGCGAATCCTCCTTCGGTTTCCCGAGGTCGTCGGCGCAGATCAGGCGGTCGAAATAGGGCCGCAGGTCGACCTTGCCCATCTTGATGTCGAGTGATTTCCGGTGCGCCGCGGTCACCATGTATACGGATTTTCCGGCGGTTTTAAGAAAGGCCAGGAAATCGATGACATCGGGAAGCACGGCGATCAGATGCGATACTTCTTTTTTCAGTGCGATGATGTCCAGGTCAAGCGTCTCTGACCAGTAGTCGAGATCGGTCCATTTCAGCGTGTATTTGACCGAGTGATAGTGTTGAAACAACTCCTGTCTGGCCTGGTCTACAGGAAGGCCGTTCCGGTTCCCGTATACCTCCGGCAGGAACTGCTCCCAGAAATAATCATCGAAATATTTATCGAGCAGGGTGCCGTCCATATCGAGCAGCACCGTCGATATCTTTTCCCAGTCGGGCGCGGTCCCGTTTCGTCTCTGTTCAGGCAGCGGCATCGGTCAGTTCGTTGAGTTGATGAATGACGCTTGAAACCGTACGGTACAGCCCGGCCGGTTTTTTGTCCACCGGTACGATCAACCGTCCGTCGGGGGTCAGGCGCTGTTTATTAGCTGTACTGTTGAGCCTGGTAAGGAGCAGTTCGGGTTTTACCGGCGTATCGCTCATGAATGAAAAAACCAGGTTGGCAGGTCCATGTTCGAGCTTGTTGACCCGCAGCGGCAGCAGGGCTTTCTTGATGGCGACCACGTCGAACAGGTTGTTTGCTTCAGCCGGGATCGGGCCGTAGCGGTCGGCAAGTTCTTCTTTGAGTTCGACCGCCGCGCCGTCGTTTTCGCCGGCCAGGGCAGAAATCCGCCGATACATGATGTAGCGCTGGCTGATATCGGCAATATAGGATTCAGGAATATAGGCAGAAATGTTGAGGTTGATCTCCGGGTCGAAGTCTGCCGCCAACGCGGGCGCACTGCCCTGATTTTGCTGCGCTTTGAGATCGGCGACGGTTTTCTGCAGCAGATCCAGGTAGAGATCGTAGCCGATGGCGGCAATGTGGCCGCTTTGCGAAACACCCAGCAGGTTGCCGCCCCCGCGGATCTGCAGGTCGGACATGGCCAGTTTGAAGCCGCCCCCGAGCTCGTTGTATTCCATCAGGGCCTTCAGGCGCTCCCGGGAGTCTTTGGAGAGATGGTCGATGGACGGCACGAGCAGGTATGCGAACGACTGGGTCGACGAGCGGCCGACCCTGCCGCGCAGCTGGTAAATTTCGGCGAGGCCGAGCCGGTCCGCGCGGTCGATGATAATGGTGTTGGCGCTGGGAATGTCGAGGCCGGATTCGATGATGGTGGTGCTGATGAGCACGTCTATTTTGCTGTTCACGAACGCCACCATGATATCCTCGAGCTCCTTGCCGCCCATCTGTCCGTGGGCCACGGCAACGCGGGCCTGCGGTACGAGTCTCTGGATCGTTTCGGCCATGCGGTGAATCGATTTTACCCGGTTGTGCACGACGAAAACCTGGCCGCCGCGGAGCAGTTCCCGGTTGACCGCCTCCTTGATGACGAGGTCGTCATAGCGGGCGACGAATGTCTTCACCGGTCGCCGGTGTTCCGGCGGCGTGGAGATGACCGACAAATCCCTGATGCCGAGCAGGGACAGCTGCAGGGTCCGCGGAATCGGCGTGGCGGTCAGGGTCAGTACATCGACTTCAGCCTTGATGCGCTTGATCTTCTCCTTGTGGGAGACGCCGAAGCGGTGCTCTTCATCGATGATCAGCAGGCCGAGGTTGTTGAATTTAATATCCTTGGAAAGCAGGCGGTGGGTGCCGATGACGATATCGATCGAACCGTCGGCCAGGCCCGATACGATTTCCCGCTGCTCTTTGGGCGTACGAAAACGGTTGATGCAGCTTATGGTGACCGGAAACCCCTTGAGCCGCTCCCGAAACGTCTTCACGTGCTGTTCGGCAAGTACGGTGGTCGGCACCAGCACGGCAACCTGGCATGAATCCTCGACTACCTTGAAGGCGGCCCGGATGGCCACTTCCGTCTTGCCGTAACCGACATCCCCGCAGATCAGGCGATCCATCGGGTTCGCTGAAACCAGGTCATCGATGGTTTCGTTGATGGCCTGGTACTGGCCCGCGGTTTCGTCGTAGGGGAACGATTCTTCCAGTTCGCGATAGAATTCTCCGGGCTGGGAAAAGGCGCGGCCGCTGCGGATTTCGCGTGCAGCATAGATGTCGAGCAGTTCCTGGGCGACTTTCCAGACTTCGTCGGAAACCTTCTGCTTCGTCGTGTGCCAGGATTGGCTGCCGAGTTTGTCGATTTTTGGCAGTTTGTCGGACAGCCCTTCATAGCGGCTGACGAGGTTCAGCCGGTCTACCGGGATATACAGCTTGTCTCCGTCACGATATTCGATCAGCAGGTAATCGTTGGTGGTCTCCTGCAGGGAAATAGTTTCCAGTCCCCTGAATATACCGAGGCCGTGTTCCCGGTGGACGACCACGTCGCCCTGCTTCAGCTCGGTGAAGTTTATCGGGTCGCCGGCAGGCTTGCCGGCACGTTTTTTATAACCGATGCGGCGCTCACCGAAGAGCTCGCTCTCCGAGATCAGGTGCAACTGCTCGTTATCGAGGCTGAAACCGGCGTTGAGCGGATGTTCAACGAGGCAGATGAGGTCTGGTTCGCCCGTTTTCGGCAGGTTTTCGAGGTCGATTGGGCTGTCCAGCAGCGCGAACGAGAAGTGAAACCGCTCCAGCATCTCGGCCAGGGTTTTACGTCGCTGGGCCGACCGGCAGCAGATGAGTATGCGGTCGCCGCGGTCAAGCCATGCCGACATCTGGGAGGCCAGCACCTTGAGCAGTCCGTGCTGTTTACGGCTGTAGGAGATTTCCTGTTTGAGCAGTTGATGATTGCTGGAACGTATCACCATACTGCTCTGGGATTCCCCGGCAAATTCGGTGATGGCGACCTGGTCGAATTGCCGCACCGATGTTTGCAGCTGCGCAGACGAAAGAAACAGCTCTTCGGGCGGAAGGCTCGGGGCCGACGCGGCCACATTATCCCGGTAGTTCACGTCGATCCGCTCGTGCACCAGCTGCATCTGTGCGGCAACGGCATCGGCCTCGACGAAATAGAGGCGGCATGCGTCCGGCAGATAATCCAGCAGGGTTGCGCTTTTCTCGGCTCCTCCGAACAGCGGCAGGAAGAATTCGATGCCGGCAAAGCGCTGTCCGTTTCCGATCCGCTCGGCCAGGTCACTGCTCTTGTCCGCGGACCAGTTTCGCTCTTCCGCCAGATCGAGCATTTTCCTGCGATAGCCGGCACAGACGGGATCGTCGGCGCCCGGCAGCAGGATGTCGCTGACCGGCAGGATAACCGCTTCTTCACACCTGCCGGAGGAGCGCTGGCTGTAGGGGTCGAACGGTCTGATCGATTCGATGAAGTCGCCGAAGAAGTCGAGGCGGATCGGCCCATCGTAGAGGGTGCCGTCTGCGGTGGTGAACGGCGGCGGGTAGATGTCGACGACCCCGCCGCGGACCGAGAAATCGCCGAAACTCTTGACCAGCGACACGTGCTCGTAGCCCATCGTGACCAGGGAAGTCTGCAGGTCCTGAAGATCGCACTCCTCGCCTTCCATGATCAGCTGCGCGTGCTGCTGCAGTGAAGCCGGCGGCATGACACGGCGCAGCAGCGCCTCGATCGAGACGATGAGGATGAACGGGTTTTGCTGCGCGGTCAGGTTGTAGAGCGTTGACAACCGTGCAGCGGTGGTGTGCTGGTCGGGCGAAAGCGGTGTGTACGGCGGGATTTCGTAGCCGGGAAAGGAGAGGACGCGGCGCTGCGTGAAGATGCGCAGGTCGTGCTCGAAGGCGGCAGCTGATTGTTCGTCCGGCAGGATGCAGCAGATCGGCCGCGTGACGTCATGGACGGCGCAGAACCAGGAAACCGCGGAGCCGCGCAGTCCGCTGACCGAAACGGCCTCCGGTTTCAGGTATGTAAGCGATGTACGGGTCATGAAAAAAAGCGCCGGCTGCAGACGATGCAGCCGGCGGAGAAGTTCGCAAGATTACGTTCTGGCTTGCCTGACAGCGGATCAGAACTGCCCTCCGATCGTGAAGTCCCACACCGTTTCCGGTTCGTCCTCGAGCGGATCCGGGTTATACCCCCAGACCAGACGCAGCGGTCCCATTGGTGACAGCCACCGGAACTCGAGCCCGGTGCCTGTGGCAACGTCCCGATCCCAGTCTTCGTCGGTCGCGATCGAATCACCGGCATCGAAAAATATGACGCCGTAGATTCCCTGGTCCTTGAACAGCGGCAGGACAATTTCAGTGTTTATATACCACATCTGGTCACCGCCGACCCGGTCGCCCGTTTCCGGATCGATGGGACTGACCTCTGCGTACTCATGGCCCCGGATGCTGTTTATGCCGCCCAGGTAGAAGCGTTCGTAGACCGGTAGTTTGTCGTCTTCGTTTTCCCAGGCCTGCCCGGCGGCGCCGAGGATGTGAAAGACCGTACCAAAGGGCATCGGGAAATACCAGCTCGAGGAAACTTCACCTTTGGTGAACTGGGAGTCGCCGCCCAGAATTCCGCCGGCATACTTGACCGACATCGAATTCCTGGATCCTTCCGAGGCCCCGTAGAGCCGGTCCCGGGTGTCCCGCACAAAAGAAACCTTGACCGCCGAGGTCACCGGGAGATTCTGGGATTCGCGGATAATGAAGGAGGCGTCATCATCAACGTCGGTCAGCTCGGTATCGGTATAGCTGTAACTTTCGTACATCCGCCATTTGCCCCACAGGGGATGACCGAACCTGAGCGCGCCGCCTCTGGAATCTTTGGTGTAATCGTCATATTCCCGCTCCCAGTTGAACAGGTCTATCCCGGTGGAGAGGTATGAATCGAACAGGCGCGGATTGGTCCAGGACAGATTGTACCGGCTGCTGCTGCCGCCGATATTGGCGGCGAGGGCGAGGCGATGGCCCAGGCCGAGGAAGTTGTTCTCGGAAATTTCACCCATCAGGATCAGGTTGTCCACCGATGAATAACCGGCGCCGATACTGAACTGGCCGGTGCTTTTTTCCTTGACCCCGATATCGATATTCATTTTCGACGGGTCGAGCGCCGGTTCGGGGGTAATGGTGACTTCGTCGAAATAATCGAGACGCTGCAGGGCCTTTGTGCTGTCCCGAATTCCCTTGGCGTTGAATACCCCGCCTTCCTCTATCTTCAGGTCCCGCCTGATAACGTTGTCGCGGGTTCTGGTGTTGCCGCTGATCGAAATACGGTTGATATAGACCAGGTCGCCGCGGCTGATATCGAGGGCGATGTCGACGCGGGAGCCTGATTCGGATTTGTTCATTTTCGGCCTGATATCGGCGAATGCATACCCTTGCTCGGAGTAATAGTCGGTGATTTTGATGATATCGTCGCGCAGTGTCTTGCGGCTGAGAAATTCCTCGTTGCGAACGTCAAGCATTTCCAGAAACACCGCTTCATCGGCGATCAGGTCACCGCCGACGGTAACCGTCCCGACTTTGAACCGGGGGCCTTCCTCGACGATGAATTTGATGTAGAGCCACTCTTCATCCTGGGTGATGACCGGTTCGCCGACTTTCGCTTCCAGAAAACCGTTGTTGTGATAAAAGGCCACGATCCTGGTCGAGTCCTGGTTGAGTTTGTCGCGGTTGAGCAGCCCCGATTCGGTCAGCCAGGAGAATAACCCTTTGGTCGAGGTCTCGATTACGTCTTCGAGTTCGCCATCGTCAAACGTGGTGTTGCCCTCGAAACCCAATTCCTTGATATAGATTTTCTTGCCTTCCGCTATTGTGAATTTGACCGATGCGGTTTCAGCAGTGGGATAGCTGATCTCGGGTGTAACGGTGGTGTTGTAATACCCCTCGGACTTGTAGAGATTCTGGATGGCGGTCGCCGAATCATTGACCCGGGCGGGGTTTAAAATGGAATTTTCCCTGATCGTTACCACCTCGGTGACGTCTTCATCATCGAGCTCGGCGATGCCTGAATAGCTGATGGAGCTTATGGCGGGTTTTTCGACAACCCTGAATACGACTATTTTCCCGGCGTCTCCGTCTTTTACATCGATCTGTACATCGTCGAAATAGCCCATCTTGAAGATGGCTTTGAGGTCGGCACGCAGGGCTTCCTGATCATAAGGTTCGCCCGATTTGGACTGAATCTTTCTCAAGATTGCACCGGAGTCGATGCGGCTGTTTCCTTCCGGCGTAATGGTCGCAATGAGCTGCTGACGCTCGCTGAAGGCAACAACCTCGTCCATCAGCTCCGCAATGACCGCATCGATTTCCTGCGGCGACGAGGCTTCGCGATAGAAATATTTCGGATTGTCGGGATCGAAGAGATCGAAAACCTTGAGATCAACGCTCACCTGGCTGCCGATATAGGTTACCGATCCGGCCGTCACGTTGTCGTATCCGGACTCCTCGGCAACTTTTTCAAGCGCCTCCCTGGCCGGCGGCCAGGTTGAATAGTCGACGATATTTTCAGCGGTTGCCCGATCAACCATGGTAAATCCGTATGCCGTCAGCACGCGTGTCAGACTTTCGTCAATCGATTGCGTTAAACTGGCATCAACCTGCTGGGCGATAATCTGAAAGGGCAGGTACGCGGTGGTCTGCTCGACGGCGGGGGCCGATCGGGGAGCGGTGGAGAACAACGCAAATGAGGTAAACAAGGTGATCAGGAAGAGTCTGAACAGGGGATGAAACCGCTTCCGTATCTTGCTTTGAGTGATCATGGAAAAATCCTTCAAATAATGAAACATTAACGATAAGTGTCCGTATTTATCTTGAAAGTGTCGTTGAAAAACTAAAAAAGAACTACCGGTAACAAGCAAAAAACCATTATGCCACGTTTGTTGAAAAATGCAATCAAAGCGGTTGCCTGGAGGGTGAATGAATCGGGACGCGGAGAAGTCGGTGCGGCGTGCGGCAATACTTCCGGGCGAATGCTTCGGGGAAGAACTGGAAGGATCCTGATTCGTGCATATGCGCGATCTTTACTGCATATATGCCTGCCGCCGGTGTGCGGCTGCTGCCGTCGCCTCCTCAGCGCCGGGGATCAGATCAGCCTGTGCGGCGCCTGTCAGGACATGGTTGATTTTGTGGATTCTCCCCTGTGTGTTTGCTGCGGGACGGGGCTCAGTCAGGGTGCCGGTAGTGAAGACCGGGTGTGCAGTATGTGTTTACGACATACCCGCGCCTTCGACAGGGCTCGCTCCGTAGTTTATTACCAGGAGCCTGCCAGTACGCTGTTGCTCAGGCTTAAATTCCAGGCGGATACGCGGACCATTGCCCCGATCAGGAGGCTGCTTTCCCCGGTTTGCGAGCGTATCCGGGCACAGCCGTACACCTGGGTTATACCGGTACCGCTGCACCCAATTCGGTTACGGCAGCGCGGACTCAATCAAGCCCTGATTCTGGCGCAGCTGATGTTCGGCGATAGCGGCAGGGGTCGAATTGTGCCGACTGGGCTTGAGCGACGAGTCAACAATATCCCTCAAACCGAGTTAAGCGGTCAAAAACGGCGGAAAAACCTTGTAGATGCATTTTCTCTTGCTCACGGCTTCGCTGTATCCGGTAAAACGGTGTGTGTTGTCGACGACGTATTCACAACCGGAGCCACGGCATCGGAATGTGCCCGGACACTGAAAAGAGCCGGTGCCCGCAGGGTTGAGGTGTGGACGTTTGCGCGGACACGACTGTAACATGGGCGGATTGTGAGAAAAATTCTCAATTCTGTCGAAGCGTCTCCGCCGGGGGTGCTGTGCCGGAAAAATAAAAAAAATTAGAAATTCATTATCGGCAGAATTGCCCGCAGTTAGTAGGGTATATCATTTATGATAAAGTAATATTAAGAAATATTCATTAAAATCCAGTAATTTTGATTTTTATTTAGTTTAATATTTTTATTGAATTGTTGAAAAATATCTCGCTCCATTTCTAAAATGTTAGGATAGCGTTGAAAACGCGTGATACTTTCAAATCCTCATTTTTCCAGCGGTTCATGACCGGACCGCTCCAGGACCCCTGTTCACCCGGCATTCCAAACAATTGTTGGTACTCGTCTTATCCTGATAGAAAATCTTGATAAATCGTCTTTGACCAAAATTCATAAATACGTTTTATCAGCAGACATATTCTGATTCCTTGGTTGTCTTCCTGGGGAGAGAACACCTGCAGTATATACCGTAGTGTCGGTTTTTACAGCCGAAACGTATAGGAGTGTTGGAATAGATTGTGCTGTTGTTCTGTGGAGGATGTTTCTGGTTAAACTACCTGAAACAGCGTTGAATCATTTCAGGATTTTTGCGGTAACAGCGGATGGTATGGGAGAAATCTAAAACAGCATTACAGAGCGTTTTATCGGAAAGCGTTTTTAATTTGTGGATAGAGCCGATTCTTCAGGCTCGGAAAAACGATTCGACATTGATGTTATCGTGCCCGGATCGTTATTTCAGCGCCTATGTCAATCAGAATTACCTCGAGTTGATAACGAAAACGGTACGCGAAGTCGACGAGTCTCTGACCTCGGTGGTTCTCAGCGATAGTGAGGAAAGCGCCGAAAACCGAGCACCGCAGCAGATGCGTCTGCCTTCATTGCCCGAGGTGAAATCCTGCGTGCGGGCGCTGCATCCGCGCTATACCTTTGCCGATTTCATGATCGGCCCGTCCAATATCCTCGCCCAGTCGGCCTGCCGGTCGATGTCGTTTCTCGATGACTCGATCGGGCCGTGCCTCTATATAAACAGTTCCACGGGACTTGGGAAAACCCATCTTACCCACGCCATCGCCCACCAGATTCTCGACAGCGAGCCGATGGTGCGGATGCACTACCTGACCGCGCAGCAGTTTGCGTCGGAAATGGTGCAGAATATCAAAAGCAACGCGATGGACGGGTTTAAGCGGAAATATCAGGAGCAGTGCGATATTCTGCTCGTTGAAGATATGCAGAGCCTGACCGGCAAGAAAAAAACGCAGGAGGAACTCAATGAAGTACTCGACTGCCTGATCAAATCCGGTAAACGGGTAGTCATGACCGGCAACCAGACGCCGCGGGAACTCAACGGGATTGATGACGATTTCCGTTCCCGCATGGCATCGGGGCTTGTTACCTCGATCCAGAAGCCCGACTATGAAACGCGGCGCAGGATTGTCGAGAAGAAAGCGGAGCAGCAGAACGTGGCGCTGCCGCAGGAGTATGTCGATTTTCTCGCAAGCCGCGTGAAAGGTGATGTACGCAAAATCGAATCGACGGTTATTGCAATTGGGGCGCGGGCGGCCCTCAACAATAACCTGATCGATGACAAACTGATCGATGAAGTCGTCAAGTTCCTGACCGGTTCTGAGAACCAGCTTTCTTCCCGGGCCATCAGTGACCTGGTCGGGCGGCAGTTCAAGGTGAGTTTCGACGACCTGCAGTCGAAATCAAGAAAACGGACGGTTGCGTTCCCCCGTCAGGTGGCCATGTACCTGTGCCGGAAACATACCGAGGAAACGCTTGCCGATATCGGCAAGGTTTTCAGGCGCGACCATTCCACCGTTATGCATGCGATCAAGGTCGTGTCCAGCCTCAACAGGCGGGACGCGTCGGTCTCCCAGCAGCTGAAGCTGTTGAGCGACAAAGTCCGGAATCTGTAAGGCGACCTCGAAAAATCCGGGTTCTGCGAGGGGGGCCTGGCTAGAAATACACCTTCTTCACTTCGGCCGCTTCCTGGGTCTGGGGAGTGCGGGCAATGATCTGTTCGCTTATCGACCAGGCGGTTTTTATCATATCGTTCAAGCCGATTCCTTCCCAGCCGAACCCGCAGACGTAGAGTCCGTCGTTGTCCGCAACCAGTTTGTTCCGCCAGGCGAGCAGTTCCTGGTAACCGGCTTCAAGCTGGGGAATACCGCCTTTGGGGCGCAGCACCCTGGTGAAATCGGGCTGAGCGGGCAGGTCGAGCAGGCCTTTGACGTCGGCCAGCGCTTCGCGAATCAGGGTTTCATCATCGAGATCATTGCGTTCGGGATGTCTGCGTCCGCCGATCAGTGTCTCAAAGACGATATGGCCGTCGGGTGCGCGGTTCGGGAACATATTCGATGAAAACAGCGTACCGAGGGTGAAACGCTGCTCCTTTTCGGGAATCAAATAGCCGAATCCCGGCGGCAGTGCAGCTCCCTTGAAACCGAAAACGACCGTGGTTATCCATGCGTCGGGGATCTGCGCGAGCGGAGCCGTGCTGTCGATTGCCCCGAGGATATGCAGCGACGGATTTACCGGCAGGGCAACGACCACGTTGTTCGCGTGAAACTGCGCGTGCGTCGTTTCGACCATCCAGCCTGAGTCAGCTCGCTGCAGTCCGGTGACCTCGGTACCCTGCAGGATCGAGTCTGGACCGATTATTTCGGTCAAGCGTGCGGGCAGCCGTTCCATACCGTCCGGAAAACTCGTCATCGACGGCATCTGCAGCTTCTTGCCTTTCTCTTTATTTTTACGTGCCAGCCTGGCTTTGGCGACGGCGCCGCGGATGACGGAGCCGTGCGTCTGCTCCAGCGCCCTGACGCCGGGCATAACCGCATCGATCTTGAGCTGGTTGTAGTCGCCGGCATAGGTTCCGGTAAATACCGCATCCACATACGGGAGCAGGGCACTGCCGAAGCGGTAGTCGGCCCATTTGGCAACCGTGGGTTCACCGTCCAGCGGTTTCTTGAACAGGTCGCCGAGGACCCTGAATTTATCCTTCCAGGCAATGAGCGGGGCCTTGATGATTTTTAACGGCGACTGCGGAATCATCATCAGTTTACCGTTCATGCACACATAGCGGACAAACGTCTGCAGCGACGCGCGGACGCATTCGGTTTCAAGGCCGGTTTCGGCGAGCAGGGTCCTGCTTTGCTCGCAATTGTCGAGAAATCCGTGCGGGCCGTATTCGGCGTGAAACCCGTTTTCAGAAAATGATTTGATGACGCCGCCGGTATGGTGATCTTTTTCGATCACCAGTACGCTGCGGTCGGGGCGCTGCTGATTGATTTTGTGGGCTATTACCAGACCGCTCAGGCCGGCGCCGATGATGATGGTATCGGTAATATCAGTTGAGTTCGTCATAATCTGTTGCGCTGCAACTGCTCATATTCAGGCTGCTCTTCACAGAGGTTACAACTCCGGATTCGCAGACGGTGATGTTGTTGAAATGCCGTTCCGGATTGCGGTAAAATCCGGCGCCGGCAAGGGTTGACTCCGTTTTATCGATGGTTACCATTTTGGCCGACTTATTGGAAAAATGCAAGCCGCCGCGGGCGCTGCGTCCGCTGTGCTGCACATGATCGTACAAATGTAATCACGAGGTGACCATGAGTAACACAACAACCCACGAATTTCAGGCAGAAACGAAAAAGCTGCTCGATATCGTCATCAATTCACTCTACACGGAACGTGATGTCTTTATCAGGGAGCTCATTTCCAACAGTTCCGACGCGCTCGAAAAATATCGGCATGAAAGTTTGACCAGGGACCAGGAGGAGTTGTTCGACTCCCACGTACCGCTCGAGATCAGCATCGGCCTCGATGAGGAAAAGAACGAACTGACCATCACCGATACCGGAATCGGTATGACCAGAGAAGAACTCGTTGCAGATCTCGGCACGATTGCCCACTCGGGATCGAACAGCTTCCTGGCGAAGCTCGCCGAAGCGGCGCAGAAAGACGTCAGTCTGATCGGGCAGTTCGGCGTCGGCTTTTACTCGGCGTTCATGGCCGGGGCCAAGGTTCGGGTTCAGAGCCGCTCCTGGGACGGCTCGGAAGGAAACGAGTGGGTATCCGATGGCACCGGGTCGTTCGAGATCAGCGCATGTCCCGGGCTGCACCGGGGGACGAAAATCATCGTATCGCTGAAAGAGGGATGTGAGGATTATGCGAAAAAGTGGCGGGTGGAATCGATCATCAAGCAGTATTCCTCCTTTGTGCCCTTTCCGATAAAGCTGGACGGGGAGACGGTCAATACGGTGCAGGCTCTGTGGGCGCGCAGCAAATCCGATATCAAGGACGAGGAGTATCTCGAATTCTACAAATTCATCGCCAATGCCGCCGACGAGCCGATGTACCGGCTGCACTTCTCCACCGATGCGCCGCTGGCGATCAACTCCCTCTTGTTCGTGCCGCAGGAAAATATGGAAATCATGGGATTCGGCCGGATCAGCCCGGGGGTCAACCTTTACTGCCAGCGGATCCTGATCGATCAGCACTCCGAGACGATTCTCCCGGAGTGGCTGCGTTTTTTAAAAGGCGTCATCGACAGCGAGGACCTGCCGTTGAACATCTCCCGCCAGGCGCTGCAGGACAACGCGCTGGTCGCAAAAATCCGCCGGGTAATCACGAAACGGTTCCTCAAGTTCCTCGATGAGGAGGCCGCAAAGAGCGAAGAGCAGTACCTGAAATTCTGGGAGACGTTCGGTATCTATCTAAAAGAAGGGGTCGCATCCGATTTCGAATATCGCACCGAACTCGGCAAGCTGATGCGCTTTGAATCCTCCAAATCGGGGGACGGCGTACCGATCAGCCTGTCTGAATATGTCGGCCGGATGAGTCCGGATCAGGAAGAGATATACTATATCAACGGTCCCAGCAGGGCCGCGATTGAAGCCGGTCCGTATGTGGAAATGTTCAGAAAGAAGGAAATAGAAATTCTCTACACGACCGAACCGATCGACGATTTCGTGCTGAGTCACCTGGCCGAGTTCGACAGCAAGAAATTCGTGTCGGCTGACCGGGCCGACCTGTCTCTTGATGATCGCGGCGAGCCGGCTGATGACGACAAAAAGGAATCGGAGCAGGGGCTCGAAGAAGCGCAGGGCCAGGAACTGGTGGCATGGCTCAAGGAAACGCTGAAAGACAAGGTTGCCGATGTTTCCCAGTCGTCACGCCTGGTTGACTCACCGGCAATGATCGTAAATCCGGATAATTACATGACCTCATCCATGGAGCGGGTCATGGCCGCCGGGAGGCTGGAAAAAGGCATGATGGGAGAAATCTCCAAAAAGAATCTCGAGATCAATACCGACAATGAACTGATCTGCCGTCTTGCCGAACTGGTCAAAACCGATGAGGCGTTTGCCGGGGAAGTGGCGTTCCAGATTTACGATAACGCGATGATCCAGGCCGGCCTGAATGTCGATCCGCTGGAAATGGTGGAGCGCAATTACCGGATCCTGAATAAAGCTGTAAACTGACGGCAGCGGCGCCGGGCCCGTTCCATATTGCCATATTACAGTTGAAAAATGCTGTGCTACAGGCTATAGAGCCTCAATGGAACGGCCGTGCCCGCAACGCAGCGTTTGGGCGAAAAGATAATTTCTCATGGTCGCCATCAATATGGGGAGATACGGTATGACGGTTATAGGAAGACTCGCAATATCCTGTCTGATGCTGGCTGCGCTGCTGGGCTGCGCCCGCGACCCGGTCAGGCATCTGGCTTCTGATGCCAGCCTGATCACCCCCGGGGTCTCGACCAGGTCCGATGTGCTGACCTATCTGGGAGATCCGGATGAGAGGCTGGGCGAAAAAGGAGCTTCTGAACAGTGGGTTTATCGGGAAGAGTATCGATCCGCTGTCCAGAAGACACTGGATGTAGCCGGCTGGCTGGGGCCGGAGAGCGTCAGCCGGATCATCGTTACCTTCGATGGTGATCTCGTAACTGATATCCGTTATAACCGTTCAGAATCAGGGGAATTCGGCCAATAGTTCAAATTTTACGGCAATCTAAATCCACCCAGAAGAGAACCATCAGTGAAAGACCGATTTGCCACGATCCGCGACCGGATGGTGCAGGAACAGCTTGTTCCCCGTGGTATCATCGATTCCTCCGTGCTTGAAGCGATGCGGGAAGTCCCGCGCCATGTCTTCGTCGATGATGCCCTCCAGTCACGTGCCTACGGTGATTTTCCGCTGCCCATTGCCGCCGGGCAGACGATCTCCCAGCCGTATATCGTCGCGTTGATGACCCAGGCCCTCCGCTTGACCGGAACCGAGCGCGTTCTGGAAATCGGCACGGGGTCCGGGTACCAGGCGGCAATCCTGTCCAGACTGAGCGATCAGGTCTATACGGTGGAGCGGATCAACGTGCTGCTTGCCGGGGCGCGCCGGGTATTCGATAAACTCCGCTATTTCAATATCGTCGCAAAACTCGATGACGGCACCATGGGGTGGCCGGAATACGGGCCCTACGATGCGATCATGGTTACCGCAGGCGGCCCGGAAATTCCGCAGCCGCTCGTGGATCAGCTCGCAGACGGCGGCAGGCTGATCATTCCGGTCGGCGATCAACGACTGCAGGTACTGCAGATGGCGGAGAGAAACGGTGACGAGATAAGCGTTCAGGAACTCGAGAAAGTCCGCTTTGTCGACCTGGTGGGGGAACATGGCTGGCGATAGGGCCGCGGCGAAATCGGGCGGCATTCTCAAACGGATGTACGATGCCTGTATGGATTGGATTGCCGGTCCGTACGGTATTTTCACGCTGTTCATCATCGCTTTCGTGGAGTCGTCTTTTTTTCCGATTCCCCCGGATGTCTTTCTCATCGCGATGTGTATCTCCGCCCCGACCCGGGCTTTCAAGTATGCGGCCGTCTGTGCGGCTGGGTCGGTCCTGGGCGGCGCCTTCGGGTATGGACTCGGGCTCTGGTTCATGGATTCTGTGGGGACGCAGATTATCGACTGGTACGGACTCGACGACAAATATCACAAGGTGCAGGAGCTGTACCGGGATTACGATGTCTGGGCGGTTGGGGCGGCCGGTTTTACCCCGCTTCCGTACAAGCTGTTCACGATAACCGCCGGTGCCTTCAAACTCGATTTCACGACGTTTCTTCTCGCCTCGCTGGTATCGAGATCGGCCCGTTTTCTCCTGGTCGCAGCGTTCATCTGGAAATTCGGTGCCCCGGTCAAATATTATATCGACAAATATTTCAATCTGATCACGATTGCCTTCATGGTTCTGCTGGTCGGCGGGTTCGTGCTGATCAAATATCTGCTCTGATCACCAAGGTGGGGTCGTGGGTAACCCGTTTCTGATTTCTGTCGCGGTTTTTTTTGTGCTATAATGAGGGGTGTTATGCGTACCCTGACCAGACCCGCACGTCGTTGCCTGCTGCATTTTCTGCTTCTGCTGGTATTTTCCGCTTCTTTTGCTGCCGCTCATGAACTGCATTTGAAAAACGGTGCGGTTATCCAGACCGACTCCATCGTCAGGGAAGGCCGGCGGCTGAGCTATGAGCAGTACGGCGGTATGATCACCATCGACCTGTCCGAAGTGGCGGAGATCCGGTATGATCGCCATGCCGACGCTGTCGATGAAATACCGCAGGGAGGCGCGCGGGAGGACGATCGCGAACCTGCTGCCGGCACCGACATGCATGCCTTGCTGACCTCCAAACTGGCACCTTCCACCCCGGTGGAGGAGGCCAATCTGGCCGTTGTCACGATTGTCACCGAGGCAGGTTCGGGGTCAGGTTTCTTTATCAGCGATGACGGTCTCATTGTGACCAACCGTCACGTCATCCGGGGCAGCGAGAAAACCAAATCACCGGTACAGCATAAACTGGATCGGGCCGATGACCGCCTCACCAGATTGAAGGCCGGCCTCGACCAGGAAAAAGAGCGGATCGAAGCTGCCCGGTCGCAGCTGATCCGTTACCGGAAACAATATCAGCAGGCGCTCGCGCAAAGCGGCGGGCGTATCGATCCAGTCGAGAAAAAAGAGTACGAAACGGCGTTGCAGGAACGGGAACGTTATCTGCAGCAGTGGCGTGCGGACTGGCAGAAGCGGGAACAGCAATATCGCATGGCGCGGGCTGAATATCGGACCGAGAAGAAAAATTATGCCCAGATGAACCGGCGCCTGGCGGGCCAGACGAGATTCGAGGTTATTCTCGCCGACGGCAGCAGGAAATCTGCGGTTTTCTATCGGACGAGCGATAAGCTGGACCTGGCCCTGCTGAAACTTGACGGTTACCGGACGCCGTACCTGCAGCCAGGCAGTATCGATGCCGTATCCCTGGGGCAGGCGGTGTATGCGATCGGCTCGCCGCTCAGGCTGCTCAACAGCATAACCTCAGGCGTGATATCAAATAATCGCGGAGACTATATCCAGACGAATGCGGAAATCTACCCGGGAAACTCGGGCGGCCCGCTGATTACCGGGGACGGACGGGTTGTCGGAGTCAATACGATGAAACGGATTACCGAAAAGTTCGAGGGGATCGGCTTCGCGATTAAGATTTCGCGGGTGCAAAGCGAATTCAGCGATTACCTGAACTGATTTTCGATGGCAGGCAGCGGACACGCCAACGCCTGCCCGCGGGATAAAAGTTTCGATCTCACTGTCGGGCAGCTGGTCTGCAGTTAGACTGCGGCAGTAAAAACCAGCTCTTCAGCACTCGATAGATCTTCTGCATATCGATAGCCGCCCCGGTCAAAATCCTGCAGCTGTTCTCGCTGGTCGATGCGGTTTTTGATAAACCAGTCGACGAACATGCCCCGCGCCCGTTTGCCATAGACGGCAATGCTTCTGAGTTTTCCCTCTTTTTGCTGTTTGAACGTCAGCGTCAGCATCTCAGCGTTCAGCTGTGTGGTGAGGACGGTTCGTGAGTATTCTCTGGAGGCGCAGTTCAGTACGACAGAACTGCCGCTCTGCCGAAGGTCCCGGTTGATCTGACGGGTGACCGCTTCTCCCCAGTAGTCATACAGCGAGGAATTTGCAGCGGGAGTTATTTTATACCCCATTTCAAGCCGGTACGGCATCATCAGGTCGAGCGGCCGCAATATTCCGTAGAGGCCTGAGAGAATGCGCAGCCGCTCGTTGGCGAAAAGAAAATCATCGGCGCTGTAAGCGGCGCATTGAATTTCAGCAAAGACGTCACCGGCAAACGTGGTCAGCGCCGGGCTGGCAGTTTCAAGGTCATGGGGTGAAGTAAAATCCTTGAACCGCTGTATCGTGCTGTGCGCCAGTTTGTCGCTGATTTTCATGAGTGTTTGCAAATCGGATTCACCCAGGCTGCGGCAGTGCCGGACAAGTGCCGCTGCTTTTTCCAGCAGTGCGGGTTGCGTGGTCGGCAGACCTGGAAGCGGTGAGTAGTGCTGGGTTTTGGCTGAAGCGATGATAACGAGCATGGGACGCTCCCGGCTGAATTGATATTCTGGTATTTGGCGCCGCGCACCTGGCAGGAGATGCGAATATAGATATGATACGAGTTTTTTTGACATATTTCAGTGTATTATGCAATAATGTCAGAAGGGTTTTCAGGAGGCGGTGAGGCAATGCATAAAACAGCTCTGGGGTTTTGAATCATGACGGAAGAAAACGGGAACTCAGCGGCGCCGGGCGCATCCGGTGACGCCGGCAACAGCAAGGATCTGGCAGATCGCATCAGGGAGGCGGCGTTGGAGGGGGATTTTCAGAAGGCGGATGCCCTGCGGGAGGAGCTGATCAGGATCGATCCGATGAATCTCCAGCTCATTGTCGCAACCGGAGACACAATCGAGGAGCAGAAGACGAAACTGCTGGACAAGGACCATCTGGCGATCTGGCAGGATTTGTATGAGGCATGCACCGATGAGGAACGCAACGGGCTGTTCTACAGTTTACAGCCGGCAGTTATCGAAACGAATAAACTGCTGCAGGTTCAGGGCAAGGTCAGCAACCGGCTGTTTTTCATCGACAGCGGCAAGGTGGTGCTGTTTTACCAGAAAGATGAAAAGAACAAGGTTGCGGTGCAGCTGGGGCGGGGAGATATCGTCGGTGAAGAGAGTTTTTTCGAGATTTCGCTCTGCTCCCTGTCGGCCGCGACTCAATCTGAGGTCAAGCTGTACAGCCTGACACGGGCGGCAACCGAGCAGTGGGCCGAGTCGTATCCAGGGCTGTATGAAAAACTGGCCGGTTTCTGCCGCCGCATCGGCAAGAGCAAGGCGGGGTTAAAGGAGCACGACCTCGATCGCCGGGTTGGAAAACGATATCCGGTTGACGGTATGGCCGGTGCCGTTGTTCTCGATAAAAACGGTCAGCAGACGGATACCTATGTAAAAGGGGGGCTGTCGGACATTGCCCCGACCGGCCTCTGTTTCGACATCAAGTGTTCCAATCAGGAAACGGCGCGGACGCTGCTCGCCAAAAGGATCAGCCTGACGCTGGCCTTCGATGATTGGGACAAGGAACCGTTGCATGTCCGCGGGCTGATTACAAAAGTCGGATTTCATCTGCACAATGATTACAGTGTTCACGTGCGGTTTGCAGAGGACATAGACGAAGAGACGTTTAAAACCCTCCCGTGCAGGCCGCCGCTGGGCGAAGAAGATGTCGATATTCAACATTAGGGTGCACCAAACATGGAGGTAACGGTCAACGTAAACCAGACGTCCGTATCTGCCTCGCTGGGCCGGGCCCGGGGGCATCAGATATCATGCGACCGCCCGGAAGCGAAAGGCGGTGGAGATGACGGGGCCATGGGAGGGGAAATTTTCCTGATCGGGCTGGGCGGGTGCTTTATGAGCAACCTGCTGGCGGCGGCTCGGGCCCGGGGGTCCGCTGCGGATAATTTCACTATCTCGATTACCGGGCGGCTTGAAGATAGCCCGACGCGCTTTGCTGAAGTGGAGATGCGCGTCAGCGCGGACCATGACGACCGAGAAGAGCTCGAGAAGCTGGTGGTGATCGCCGAGCGGGGCTGTATCGTCGCCAACACGGTCAAAAAAGCGGTATCACTGTCAATCGTCGTGGTCTAACCCGCTCGGTGTGTCTGCTACTCTGCCGGTGAGCCTTTCCGGTGCCGACCGGTGACCCGGGTTTCAGCTGGTCCGGAATGTGAGACGGTTCATCGCCAGCGTTTCCTTAACAGGGACTGGTTTATGAAGAATCGGGTCGAGGGCGGCAATGACGGTTGAGCGTTTCCGGGCCGCAGCGGGCGATCAGGGACTCCGGCTCGATCAATTCCTGGCGGAATACGGTGCATCCTTGTCGCGGACGCAGGCTCGCAGGATCATCGATATCGGCGGTGCTCATGTTGACGGACGAAGGGTGCGCAAAGCGGGGCTGGTCCTCGCCGCCGACCAGCGGATCGAACTGTATCGGGATGCGGGACCGCTCGATCCTTTTCGTATCGAAGACACGCACATCGTCTATCAGGATGACGACATCATCGTCCTGAACAAGCCGTCCGGAGTTGAGACCCAACCGACCCCGGCCCGTTACAAGGGGACGCTCTACGAGGCGCTGCAGGTGCTGCTGAAGCGGGATCGACGATTCGGGCGGAGGCTGGAAATCGGCATGGCCCAGCGACTTGACCGCGATACGAGCGGTCTCATCGTTTTCTCCATTCACCGCCGGGCGCACAAACCCATTACCGAACAGATGCAGTCGCGTTCGGCAGGCAAGGGGTATCTCGCGCTGGTGGAAGGCAAACCGGAACCGGACAGCGGTACCTGGCGATCCGCCCTGTTGCGGGATCGACGAACCGGCATCATGAAGTCCGTTGAGCACGGCGGCAAAGCGGCGATAACGACGTACCGGGTGGTTGAGACACAGGCTGAACCGGTTCCGGTCAGCCTGCTCGAGCTTGAGCTGGTAACCGGCAGAACCCATCAGATCCGGGCCCACTGCTCTGAAGCGGGATACCCGCTGCTCGGGGATACCCGTTATGGCGGGTGCTCTGAATCAGGCGGCCGCCGGTTCAAGCGCCACTGCCTGCATTCGGCACAACTCGAAATTCTTCACCCGCAGACCAGAGAGCGTCTGCGGTTTGCCGCGCCGCTGCCGGAGGACATGGACCTGAAGCGCCTCTTTCCGGCCTCCGCTAGTTTTTGAAACTGTGCACCGGAGCGGGAATACGACCGCCCCACCCGATAAATCGCGAAGATTTCCCGGCATTGCGCACCGGCATGATCGGACTTGCCCCGAACAGGCCGCCGAAACTGACCGAGTCACCGACTTCTTTACCCGGCACCGGTATAATCCGGACGGCTGTGGTCTTGTTGTTGATCATACCGAGCGCCATCTCGTCGGCGATGATTGCCGCGATCGTGTCGCTGTCCACCGAGCCCGGTATCGCGACCATGTCAATGCCCACCGAGCAGACACAGGTCATCGCTTCGAGTTTTTCAAGACAGAGATCTTCCCTGCCGACCGCCTCGGCCAGCACCGCATCCTCCATCACCGGGATGAATGCGCCGCTGAGGCCGCCAACGGTTTTCGAGGCGAAGATTCCACCTTTTTTAACGGCATCGTTTAACATCGCGACGATGGCGGTCGAACCGGGCGCCCCGATCGCGTCGACCCCGAGGATATGCAGAATTTCACCGACACTGTCCCCGACCTTGGGGGTCGGGGCCAGGGAGAGGTCGACGACGCCGAAATCGACGCCGAGCATGTCGGACACCTGTCGACCGACCAACTCCCCGCAGCGGGTGACGCGAAATGTGGTCTGCTTGATCTCTTCGGCAATCTCATCGAGCCTCAGATCGGTGCGCGAGGATATCAGTTTTTCCAGGGACCGGGCAATGACGCCGGGGCCGGATACGCCGACATTGAGCACCGTATCGGCTTCTTCCACGCCGTGGATAGCCCCGGCCATGAACGGGTTGTCGCCCGGCTGATTGCAGAAAACGACAAATTTGGCGGCCCCGAACCCGGCCTGATCGCGGGTTTTTTCGGCAATTTCTTTGACCGTTTTACCAAGCATTGCCAGGGCGTCCATATTGATTCCCTTCTGGGATGAAGCGATATTGATCGACGCACAGATTTTTTCCGATTCACACAGCGCATCGGGCAGCGCGTGGATGAACTCCCGGTCCGTATTGGTCAGGCCCTTTTCGACCTGCGCTGAAAAGCCGCCGAGAATGTCAACCCCGACGGAGGCGGCGGCACGGTCGAGACTGATCGCGAGCTCGATGAATCCGTCCCGGTCGAAGCCGGCTCCGACGAACGCGATCGGGGTGATCGATATCCGTTTGTTCACCACGGGAATGCCGAGTTTTCGCGATACGATGTTGCAGGTTTCGACAAACTTGCCGGCTTTATCCGAGATCCGGGTCTCGATATTGGTGCAGGTTTCCTCTACTGACGGCGCACGACAGTCGAGCAGGTTGATTCCCATCGTAACGGTTCTGACGTCGAGATTTTCTTTCTGAATCATCTCGACGGTTGCCAGTATCTGATCTGATCGCAGCATGAGCGGTGTCCTTGATTACAGGTTTAATGATGAGGCGGCCTCTATTGCACGGGTGCCGCTAGAACGGGATTTCGTTGGTCACCTTGAACAGGTCGTGGTGCTGCAGGACCACCTGGAGTTCGTTCTCTTCTGCGTAATCCTGCAGCTTTTCCCGTACGTCAACAATCGAGTCGACGGCGCTGAGGTCGAGTTGAAGCACCATCGTGTAGGTGTCCTCGCTCGTCGTCGTGGCCAGGTCCATGATATTGATATCGTTGGTGAAACAAAAAGAACTGATACCGTAGACGATGCCTTTGCGGTTGATCCCCTGGGTGGTCATGATATACGTCCGTTCCGGCAGTTCCGACGACAGCGGTGCGACCGGCCCGGTCACCTCCCGGATGACCACGTCGAGCCGCGTCGGGCTTTCTATTTCAGCAATTTTCGCCCGCAGCATTTCCGGGGTGATATCCTCGTCGAAGGCGGCGAATAGGATCATCGTCAGATAGCCGCGGAGGGTTGACTGGTTGAGATCGGCAAGATCACCGCCAAGCTGGTATATCGCCCCGGTAATGTCCGAGACGATGCCGGTCCGGTCTCTGGACATGACCGAAATGATCATCTGTGTCGTCATGATTGCTCCCTGAATGTTGTCGTGTTGACGTCATTAACGGCGGCACCGTACACCATTCCAGCAGGATTGTACAGAGCAGCGACAGGGCCGCCGGCGCGGTTGGAGAGACGGCCTCGTCTGCAGCCGCCAGCAAAAGACTTTCCTGAAACCCGGCGCCGGGGGCGGACCACGGAGCTGTATCGGTGACACCCAGCCGGGTTGCACGGCAGGGGAACAAATCACACCAGTTTTCAGTAATTGTCGTTACTATAAACCGATAATGTCTTATTGTTATCACCGGTTCGAAAAAGCCGGACAACCACGTATGGGCATACCATACAAAGAAGAAAAACGAGCGAACCCGGTGCATGGGGCGGCCGAGTCCTGTGAAAAACATGTCGGGACGTCCCGACTGGAACCGGATGGAACCCGGCAGATAATAACCTGAATCAGCAGATAGAGAGACGGCACTGCAATCACCATGGCGAAGAAACGATTTATCACTGAACTGGTCGACGGCGAACAGATTGACGATCTGTTCATGGTCAAAACGGCGCGGTTGTCCGAAACCCGGGCGGGAAAACCATACCTGTCCCTGGTCTTTTCAGACAAGACCGGAGAGATCGGCGGACCGGCCTGGGACAATGCCGAGGCGCTCCAGAAGATCTGCGTTGCCGGGAACGTACTGCGGGTACGCGGGCAGGTCCAAACCTATCGCGAACGGCTGCAGCTCAAGGTCGACAATCTCGCGACGGTTGCTGAATCGTCATACGGAATGAGTGATTTTGTCGCGGCGAGTATGCGCAGGCCCGCATCGATGGAGTCGGAACTGGATGAGCGCATCGGGGAAATACAGGACCGGTTTGTCGGGAAACTGCTCACGACCATTTTCCATGAAACCGAGGTCGGCGAACGGTTCAAGAATTCGCCGGCCGCCAAGGGTATCCATCATGCCTATCTGGGCGGACTGCTCGAGCACTCGCTGTCGATGGCCCGGGTCGCCTCCATGCTTGCCGATCATTATGCGGGGATCGACAAGGACCTCCTCGTTGCCGGAGCGCTGCTGCATGACATCGGCAAAACCGTCGAACTGCACAACGAGGTCGGGGTCATCGACTATACCGACATCGGCAGGCTGAAGGGGCACATCGTCATCGGCTGTGAATTCATCGGCCGCACGGCCGAGGATATCGACGGCTTTCCGACAGAGACCCTGACCCATATCCAGCACCTGGTTCTCAGTCACCACGGCCGCCAGGAATTCGGGGCGCCGGTGGTCCCGCTGACCGCAGAGGCGATGCTGCTCAGCTTTATTGACGATCTGGATGCGAAGATGAACCTGATTGACCAGCTGCAGCAGAAAAATAAATCCACTGAGCCGGCCTGGAGCGACTATCAGCGCATCCTGGAGCGTCATATCCTGTTGAAGCCGGCACCGGCGGATCAGCGCGTACAGGAGCCTGAGCAGCAGAACGGCAACAAGAAACAGCACACCCTGTTTTAAGCTATGACGAACAGCCTGTCATTCACCTCCCTGATCGGGCACGAGCACGCGATATCGGCGCTCGCGCGGATGTTGAACTCGGGTCGGATGGCCCACGCATATCTTTTCCGCGGGCCGGATGGAGTCGGTAAGAAACGCTGCGCAGACCTGGTCGCGGCCTGGGTCAACTGCAGAAACCCTGATGAAAACGGTGCCTGCGGCGTCTGCCCGTCCTGTCGGAAATGTCTGTCGGGCAACCACCCGGACCTCGTGAACCTGGCGCCGGTGAACGGAAGCATCAAGATAGATCCGGTGCGGGAGCTGTGCCGATCCCTGTCGTACCCCCCGTATGAATCAGGCCACCGGGTGGTCGTCATCGAGGATATTCACACCATGACCGAAGCCGCCGCAAACAGCCTGCTGAAAACCCTCGAGGAGCCGCCTGAACAGAACCTGCTGATATTGACTGCGGAGGCGAGCAGGGAGCTGCTGCAGACGGTGGTGTCGCGGTGCCAGGTAATCACTTTCCACGGGTTGAGCGTCGAGCAGACGATTCAGGTGCTGCGGACTCAACAGCCCGGGATCGGAGCAGAAGAGGCGGCGCTGCTCGCCGGGCTGTCCGGCGGATGTCCGGGAACCGCCCGGACGCTGCAGAACAGAGCCTTGACCCAACAGTACCGGAAGCTGATTGACTGGCTCGACCAGCCGCAGCCGTCCACAGACGACGTGTCGACGGCACTCGCTTTTGGCGAGCAGCTTGCCGCGATGAAAGAAGACCTGCCGCTGTTTCTGGGGCTGCTGCGCATGTGGATTCGGGATCGACTGCAGGAGCTGCCCGGAAAAGCCGGGGCATACCAGTGGTACCGGCGGCTCGAGCATGTCGACAGGGCAGAGCGCCAGCTGGTGCGCAACTGCAATCGCACCCTGGTATGCGAGGTGCTCCTTTTTAATTTACAATCACCGGACCCTGAAGTATTCTAATTAATTTGCCTCTGTCCGTTATTTGCAGAGGTTCCCGATTGATTATGAGCGACGACAACACAGAACAAGCGAAAACATCGACACCCGAGACCAGGTATTACCGCATCAGGTTTCGGGAGCACGGACAGGAGTTCACCGCCGCAGCGGCAGTCCCGAATTTGAAAATAAACGATGCGGTCATGGTAAAGACGGATCACGGCCTCGAGCCCGCCGTCGTTTACGGCAAAGCTCCAGCCAACCCCGATCCTGAAGACGGGCGCCGGACCAGCTACGATATTTCGCGACGCCCCACCACCGACGAAGAAAACCGCTATCAGAAACTGCCCGGACACGAGATGTCCGCGTTCGACACCTGCCGGCAGCTGATTACCAAACATGGCCTGGTCATGAACCTGATCCGGGTCGAGAAGTTTTTCAACGGCAGTAAGATGATCTTTTATTTCACCGCCGAGTCACGGGTGGACTTCCGGGCGCTGGTCAAGGACCTGGTGCAGGAATTCCGTACCAGGGTGGAGATGCGTCAGGTCGGCGTGCGGCACGAAACGAAAATGATCGGCGGACTCGGGGTCTGCGGCCGCGAGCTGTGCTGTTCGTCGTTTATGAAGAAATTCGATTCGGTTTCGATCAAAATGGCCAAAGAGCAGGACCTGCCTCTGAATCCGACCAAAATATCAGGAGTATGCAACCGCCTGCTCTGCTGCCTTACCTACGAGTACGATACGTATCGGAGTCAGCGCCGGAAGATGCCGAAAGTTGGGCGCCGCCTCAAAATCGACGACAAGGTGTTCCGGGTCAAACGGCAGGTTCCGCTGCAGCAGTCGGTCATCGCCGACGACGGCGAGGGGGAAGACCGGGTGCTCGGCAAAGATGAATGGTCCAGAGCCGAGATCCTGAAAAGCGAGAAAGGAGGGCGCAGGCAGGAACGCAAGTCTGCGGAAGGAAGGCCAGGAAAACCCAAGGGACATACATAGCAGATGAGTCAGAAAACAACCTATATCACCACCCCCATATACTACGTGAACGCCCAGCCCCATCTCGGGCATGCATATTCCACCGTCGTCGCCGACACCTACAGCCGCTTTTGCCGGCTGCGCGGCGATGATGTGCGGTTTCAGACTGGTACCGATGAGCACGGCGACAAGATCGTCGAAGCGGCCGCCAAAGAGCAGGTTGAGCCGCGCCAGTATGTGGACAGCGTCTCGGCCATGTTCAGGAATACGTGGCCGCTCTTGAACATCGATCACGACCGGTTCATCAGGACCACCGATGAGGACCATATCGCGGTGGTCCGCCATATTCTGCAGAAGGTATACGACGCCGGAGATATATACTTCGACGAGTACAGCGGCCTCTACTGCACCGGCTGCGAACGCTTCCTGATCGAGCGGGAGCTGGTCGACGGCAAATGTCCCGATCACCTGGTGGAACCAAAGGAGATCACCGAACAGAATTATTTCTTCCGGATGTCGAAATATCAACAGCAGCTGATCGATCACATCAAGGAGAATCCTGAATTCGTTACCCCCAAGCGTTACCGCAACGAAGTCCTGTCGTTTCTCAGCGACCAGCTCGACGATCTCTGCATTTCGCGCCCGGCGAGCAGGCTCAACTGGGGGATCAGGCTGCCGTTCGACGACAAATATGTGACCTACGTGTGGTTTGATGCGCTGATCAACTACCTGACCGGAATCGGATATCCCGACGGCCCTGACTTTCAGCGATACTGGGCAGGGGCGGAGCACCTGATCGCCAAGGACATACTCAAGCCCCACGCCATTTACTGGCCGACGATGCTGATGGCCGCCGGTGTCGATCTCTATCAGAAACTGCATGTGCACGGGTACTGGAACGTCGATGAGACGAAAATGTCGAAAAGCCTCGGCAACGTGATCCGTCCTGCCCAGCTGGTGGAAGACTACGGGGTCGATACGTTCCGCTATTTCAGCCTGCGGGAGATGTCTTTCGGCCTGGACGCATCATTTTCCAGCGATGCGATTATCGCCCGCAACAATGCCGATCTCGCCAACGATCTCGGCAACCTGTTCAGCAGGAGCGTGTCGATGATCGAGAAATACTGCGACGCGATCGTGCCGCAGCCGGACAGCACCGATGCCGATACCGTTTTACAAGATGCGGCGGCGGCGATGCTTGGCCAGTATCTGCAGCAGATGGGGAATTTTAAATTCCACCGCGGTCTGCAGGCCGTGTGGGAGTTCGTCGGGGAGGCAAATCGCTATATCGTGCAGAATGAGCCGTGGGTGCTCGCCAGGGAAGAGGCCACTCGGGCCCGCCTGCAGACCGTTTTGTACAATCTTGGCGAAAGCCTCAGGATCCTGGCTCTGGTTTTGAAACCGGTCATGCCGGGGACTGCCGAAAAAATGATGCAGGGGCTGGGCATCGAACCCGGTGACGACATCATGCAGACCGTCGCCCGGGGTGAAACCTGGGGATTGTCCCGGCCCGGCACCCCGATTCAGAAGATCGATAACCTGTTCCCGCGCATCGATACGAAGAAAAAGAAGGAAGCTGCAGCCAGGCAGAAACCGAAAAAGAAAAAAGAAAAGCAGCAGCTCCCGGACGGTCTGCTCGATTTCGCCCGCTTCAAGGAGGTTGATCTGCGCGTGGCGAGGGTCATCGCGGCGGAGCGGGTGCCCAAGTCAGAGCGGCTGTTGAAGCTGCGCGTCCTCGCCCCTGAAGAACGGACCATCGTGTCCGGGATCGCCGGGAGCTATCAGCCCGAGGACCTGGTCGGCAGGAATGTGATCATTGTCGCGAATTTGAAGCCGGTCAAACTGATGGGCATCGTGTCTCAAGGCATGGTGCTGACTGCTGAATATAAAGATGAAAACGGCCACGATCGTTTGTCCCTGCCTGCCGTGGATCAAGCGGTTGAACCGGGCAGCAACATCGCCTGAGGCGGCTGGAGAGGAGATATTATGTACGTCGCATCCAATTTTCTGTCGGCGCTGGCCGGCATTATCGATTTTCTGCTTACCGCCTACATGTGGGTCATTATCGGCAGGGCGGTCATTTCCTGGGTGAACGCCGATCCGTACAACCCGATCGTCAGGTTCCTCTATGAGATTACCGAACCGCTGCTGGGACGGATACGCCGGTTTCTGCCGGTCATGGGAGGATTGGATCTGTCCCCGATCGTGTTGATCGTTGCCATCATGTTTCTGCAGAGCTTCCTGGTGCCGACGCTCAAGCAGATGGCTCACGGAATTGGCTAGAACTCGGGGTGTTTACCGTTCGGAGGGAACCAGTCATGACGATCAGTCCTGAAGAGATAACCGGCAGAACCTTTCAGCTCAGGTTCAGGGGGGTGAACCCTGATGAGGTGAAGGAACACCTGGAAATGCTTGCCGGTGAATTTGCGGCGCTGCAGAAGCGGTTTGCCGAATTGGAGCAAACCGCAGGAGATCAGAAAAAAGAGTTGGAGCGGGCCGCCGACGATCAAAAGGGATTTGAAGACGTTACCGCCGTGTTCAAGGACAACATTGAAAAACTCAAATCAGAGATCAGGGTGAAGGAGCAGAACGGTTCAGAACTGCTCAAAGAACTTGAACGCATGAAGCGCCAGGTCCAGGACCTGGCGGTCGAACGGGACGGCCTGAAGCATGAATTAAGTGGAAAGGCGACCCAGCTTTCCGAACTTGAAAGCAAATATCGGATGTCCCGGGCCGCCGTGGACGAACTGCGCCGGAAGCAGGCGCAGTTCGAGACGGAACGCCGGGAGATGACGGAGCGGACCGGGGAACGCGAGCAGGAACTGGCGGATCTGCGCGTGAAATACACCGCGCTTGCCGAGCAGTCCCGGACCGACTCCAGCCGGCTGGTGGAGGCCGCCCAGGAAGAGATCGAGCGCATGCGCAGCCAGGCGTCGCTGGAGATGGTTCAGCTCAAAGATGACGTCGAAACGCTGGCGGCCCGCCGCATCCAGATCCAGGATGAGCTGCGCGACCTGCTCACGGGGCATCTGCAGCGGCTCGACGCGTTTGCATCCGGTGAGCGGGAACGAAGTCAGGAACGGTACGGGGAGCTGTTTCAGAAAATTGATTTCACCGAACTCGAGGAATTCGAGGACGATTCAGCGGCCGGAGAGAGCCCTGCAGCGCCAGACGGACCTGAGCTCTCAGAAGATGATGAGCAGCTGAAAAGCCGGCTCGAGGACGGCGGTATCGCTTATCTGAGCGGCGAATAGATGATCGATCATATCGGGGAAAACCGGGACGGTCGCCCGACCCTGGAGGTATACGTCCAGCCCCGGGCCGCGCGCAACAAATACTGCGGGCCGCATGAGCACGGGGTGAAACTGGCGGTCACCGCCCCGCCGGTTGACGGCAAGGCCAATAGGGCGGTGCGGTCGTTTCTGGCGCAGCTGCTGGGGGTTAAAAGCGGCAGTGTGGTCCTCAAATCCGGGGAATCCTCAAGGAAAAAAGTGTTTTATTTCAAGACGCTGTCAGCGGATGAGTTGATCAAGAGGCTGCGCGAGCTTTGAGCGCCGCCGATGTTATACCGGTGATATCGGGGGAGCGTGGGAAATGAAGGAGCGGAAACATCCCGGACGTTATGTCATAGCCAATTGGAAATGCAGGAAGTCGCTTGCCGACGCGCGCGCGTGGCTGGATGAATTCAAAACGCACTATCGGCCGGTTGACGGGGTCGAGGTCGTGCTGGCGCCGCCGTTGATTATCTGCGCCCAGGTGGCCCGCTGCATTGAGGAAAGCGGACCGGCGGGCCTGAGCCTGGCGGCCCAGGATGTGTCGCCGTTTCCACCGGGCAACTACACCGGAGCTACCGCGGCGGATATGCTGAAAAACATCAGCCGCTACGCAATTATCGGGCATTCCGAACGGCGCCGGTATTTTCATGAAACGGCGCAGGATGTAACCAATAAAGTGAGCGAAGCCGCTGACGCCGGCATTATTCCGATCGTATGCGTGGATGAAACCAATGCGATGTCCCAGTTGACGGCGCTCGGCGATATCGATTGCGACCGGATAATCGTGGCGTATTGCCCCGTGGACGCGCTGAGCTATAAGGAAGCGCAGGCGCCGGAAAAAGTGGCCGAGGTCGCCCGCTATATCTCCCAGGTCTATCCGGCGCACCCCGTCATCTACGGCGGCAGTGTCAAGCCGGGAAACGTCGAACAGTATTTCGGGGTCGACGAGCTTTCCGGTGTATTTGTCGGGTCTGCCGGCCTCGAAGCAGGTTCATTCGTGGAAATTGTCAAACGTGCCCAGGCCTGACGGATGCCGCCGTTTATGCCGGCAAACTTATTGAACGCGAGACTGCTTTCAGCAGTTAATACAAGCAGTAACAGGCGTTGAGCGATGTCATCGGAATCCTGGGAAGAAGCAAAAAATCTCGTTAAAGAACGGGCGGATATCGTTGAAGTTATCCGTGAGCATGTCGACCTGAAACGCAGCGGATTCAGGTACCTGGGGTTGTGTCCGTTTCACCAGGAGAAGACGCCGTCGTTCACCGTTCATCCCGATCAGCAGTTCTACCACTGCTTCGGCTGCAAGGCTTCAGGAGATGTGTTCTCGTTCATGATGGAATATCATCATCTCGACTTTCCCGAAGCGCTCAAAACGCTGGCGCAGCGCTACCAGGTCGATCTTCCCGAAAAAAGGCGTTCCCCCCGGCAGGCCGAAGAGGATAAACGTCGCGAGCGAATGTATGCGCTCAACCTGAAAGCGGCCGCTCTCTATCATCGGTACCTGCTGACCGACAAAGACGCGGCGGACGCCCGCCGCTATCTCGAGAAACGGGGTATTCCTCGACCCATTCAGGAGCGCTTTCAACTCGGCTATGCACCATCCATCGAGCGGGCCGGGTGGAACTTTTTCAGCGGCCGTCTTTCCGGAGAGGAACGCAGCCTTGCCGAGACGGTCGGCCTGCTGATCAGCAAGGAGAACTCCAAGGGCTACGATCGGTTCAGGGACCGTATCATGTGTCCCATCTTTGACAGCAGAGGACGCGTCTGTGGTTTCGGCGGCCGCATCCTCGGCGACGGGGAGCCTAAATATCTGAATTCGCCGGAGAGCCCGATCTACAACAAGAGCCGGCTGCTGTTCGGCCTGTACCAGCAGCGCGATGCGATACGGCGGCGGCGCCGGGCGGTTCTCGTCGAGGGCAATTTCGATATGCTGGCACTGGCGGCGGGGGGCTTTGAACTTGCGGTGGCACCGCTGGGTACTGCCCTGACAAAAGAGCAGCTGCGCCTGTTAAAACCGCTGGTAGATGAAACGATTGTCATGTTCGATGGAGACGGGGCAGGGCTGAAGGCGGCGGAGCGCAGTGTACCGCTGTTCCTGGCCGAGCAGATGAGTGGACGGGTGGCGCTGCTGCCCCCGGAGCACGACCCGGATACGTATCTGGCCGAGTTCGGGATCGAGGCGTTGGGCGGTTTGATCGACCATGCGGGACCGCTGCCGGAATTCGCGCTGAAGCTGCTGAGTGAGCGGTACGGGGAAACACTGGACGGAAAATTCAGGATCATCGAGGAATTGCGGCCGCTCGTGAAGGCTGCCGCATCGCCGGTTCAGCGCGATGCGATGGCACAGCACTTTGCCGAAAAGCTGCATTTTGATCCGGAGCAGCTGCTGTCTGAAGTGAGGACTGCCGCACCGGTTCAGCCGCCGGCCGTTGCCCCGCCGGTTAAGCAAGTTCGAGGAAAAGGCGCGTTGAAGGGCGCGGTCCGCTCAATCTTTCGATTTATGATCCGGCACCCGCAGTACTTCAAACAGCTGCGGGAGCACGGGGTCGAGAGCGTGCTTGCCGGAACGGTCGGGGAGGTCGTGTACCTGCAGCTCAAAGTGCTTCACGAGCAGGGCACCGGGGCAATTGCCCCGGAAGACCTGTTCAGTGAGCTGCCGCAGGGGGAGGAACGCACG
>Ga0180436_10000519_pt1 | contig 39667 bp, 37 predicted proteins | sample SS_ome_2_FD_132434 | JGI IMG/M metagenome (GOLD analysis project Ga0180436, IMG submission 132434) | Hypersaline lake sediment archaeal communities from the Salton Sea, California, USA - SS_3_S_2 metaG | ecosystem: Environmental > Aquatic > Non-marine Saline and Alkaline > Hypersaline >... | reverse complement strand
GTATCGTTATTGGCAGAAGTGGTATTTTCAGCATAATGTAGACACTCCATTTTATGAGTTGATGGATATCTTTGCACATTATTCTCGTGCAACAAGGAGTCAATCAATTACAGGAAACACTCAATTCACCAATATTCATCTATAATAGATTGATATTATTGATAAATAACTGGTGGGCGAGGCGGGATTCGAACCCGCGACCTTCGGCTTCGGAGGCCGACACTCTATCCAGCTGAGCTACCCGCCCATGGGGATCCGCTTGGATTGCGTGGGAGATATTAACGCAATTGTACCGTAATTTCTACCGTCAAATTACTCTCGTGCAAGAATTACATCCCGTTATTCGCTGTATTCCATGCGTACGGGCCTGATTGCTGGGTGTTTTCTGCGGCAGCACCACGATCGATCCCGATGACTCCACAGTCGTGTCCATGCGTGAACGGATCTTTGCAATGCCCAGATCTGGGCTTAACCCTATCCACCAGTCAGGCAGGTTTGTAAATAGGAGGCAGGGGCATTCCGCAGCGGTCTATGGTACAAGAGCAAAAAAAGCAGATGCCGGGAGTTCAATCGCAGTTGAAATCCCGGCGGCGGATCACTGGCTGGCGGCTCACCTATTGCTGCATGCCCATGTTGTAGATTTCATAAACGGTTTCGCCGTCGAGAATCTCTTCGAACTTCCGTTCGTTCTCCTGGCGCATCGAGCTGCTCCGGTAATTGTCCCAATCCTCTTTATTCTGCCACATGGATACGACGGTGATGATGGTGGGATCGTGATAATCGACCAGGGTCTGGGTTGAGATGTAGCCGTTGTTGGCCATCGCGTTTTTGCGGGCCTGGATGAGCAGTGCCGCTGCGTCTTTCATCGCATCGGCTTTCACCTTTCGCTTGATCAGAATTTTTACTGCCATAATCGCCTCCTCCGGTTTGGTTGAAGATTCACGTATTGACTACTCCGCCTATTGGTGCAGGCCGCCGCGACTCCTCATCCCCTCCCTCCCGTCAGCCTCAATCGACCTGGATAAAAAGAAGACAAGCATGCTTCGTTAAAGGCGTTTAGATAAAAAGTAAGCATCAAACCGGGGCGATAAACGCCACATTGTGGCCCTGCAGTATGCGCACAAAGCGGGGATCGCGGCGGAGTTGAACCGGCATATGCATGTACAGTTTTTCGACCTGGGCGGTTACCGTACGGACCGGATCATGTACGGGTCCAATTTCTCCAACATCGCGTACGCCTGGGACCGGGAGCTGAAAACCCCGGCAGCGGCAGGCCCTGACGGACAGGCCCTGGAGCAGATCACGTACCGCAATGCGATGGAGTTCTTTTCCATCCCCGGAATCGATGGGATTTAGCGGGAATCGCGGTTGATGTACTCGTCCCACTCGGTCGGGAGCATCGTGCGTTTCTTGTTGTTGCAGTCTTTGCAGCACGGCACGAGGTTGTCCTTCGTGCTCCTGCCGCCCCGTGAAAGCGGAACCAGGTGATCCATGGTCAGCGCCTTGATGCCGACGTGCCGGCCGCAGTAGTAGCAGTCGCCGGATGCGGTTTTCTGCTGCCACCAGCGGGTTTTGCGCAGGTCCCGGGCCCTGGCCCGCTCGCGCCTGATCACCTCCTCGTCAACGCCGTCCAGCCACAGGAAATCATCCGCCATCGATCACCCTCCCCACCAGTGCTGCCCGGAATTCTCCGACCAGATACAGCGATCCGGCCACGACGATCAGGTCGTCCGGCCCGGCCAGTCCCTCGGCCGCGCTCCGGGCATCCGCCGGTGTTTCACACAGGTTGACGATTTTTCCGCCGGCCCGGGTCAGATGATCGTACAGGTCGCCGGTCAGCGCCGCCCGTTCACTGTCCGGTTTGGTGAGCAGCATGACATCGGCCACCGCCGCCATCGCATTGAGGATATCCCCGTAATTCTTGTCGCCCATCGAGGCCCAGATGACGATGCACTTGTCGTAACGGTAGTTTGCCAGCGACCGGATCAGGCTGTTGACTCCGGCCTCGTTGTGGGCGCCGTCGAGCAGATAGCGGTACCCGGTATCGATCAGCTCCATGCGTCCAGGCCATTTTGCCCCGCTGATGCCGCGGTCGACGGCGGCGTCGCTGAACGCAAAGCCCGCTTTGCGCAGGGCCGATGCGGCAGCCACCGTGCAGCTGATATTGTCGAGCTGCCAGCCGTTCGGCTGATACGCCGGAAGCGACGGCAGCGGCACCGTTTCCTCCGCGGATTCCCAGACCCAGCCCCCGGCTGCATCCGCTTTCAGCGTGAAATCCCGGTCTTTTTCGATAAGCGGGGCGCCCCGCTCCGTGCACGTCCGCTCGACCACCGCCCGCGCCGCCGGATCGCCGACGCCGGAGATAAGCGGCACCCCCGGCTTGATGATGCCCGCCTTCTCGAACGCGACCTCCTCGATCGTATCGCCGAGATACTGCTCGTGATCGAGGCTGATCGTCGTGATGATCGATACCAGCGGCGTGATCACGTTGGTTGCGTCGAGGCGGCCGCCCATCCCGGTCTCCAGCAGGACCAGGTCGCAGCCGTTCTCGGCGAACCACAGAAAAGCGAGTGTGGTCGCGCACTCGAAATAAGTGATCCTGCGCGTGCCGAGGCCGACCCGGATCGTCTCCATCAGCCGGGTGAAATCTTCTTCCGAGATATACCCGTCGTCGATTCTGAAGCGCTCGCGCACCGAATCGAGATGGGGCGACGTGTAGAGCCCGGTTTTATACCCGGCTGCGGTGGCCGCGGACCTGAGCATGGAACAGACCGAGCCTTTGCCGTTGGTTCCGGCCACATGCACCGCCGGGCAGGTTTTTTCCGGGGAGCCGACCACGGCCAGGATCGAACGCATCGCGTCGAGGCCGAGTTTTATTTTGTGCATCTGCAGGTCGTCGAGGTACGTCCAGGCGTCCTGATACGTGCGAATTGGATTGTTCACGAGTCGAGAATAGTCAATTTTGCATAGTCAAGGTGAAGGGTTTTCATGCCGTGGCGGTCGAAGGCGACATCGAGCGAACGGGGCGGCGTGGTTTTTTGCACGGTACCGGTCCCGAAAAAGGGGTGTTCAACCCGGCAGCCGGTGCTGAAATCCTTCAGCACCATTTTTTTCTTCCGCTTTTTCAGCACGGAATCGCCCAGCGGCGCGCGCGGCGTACGCGGCGTGAACCCGGCCAGACTGTCTTCGCTCGACGGCTTGATTACGTCGTATTGGGCCGTTTTCAGCTCCGCCAGAAACGGCGACATGCCGACCCGTTTAAACCGCCGGTCCGGTGACATGAGCTCGCGCGGATAAGTCAGGTAGAGATGCTTTTTGGCCCGCGTGGCGGCCACGTAGAGCAGCCGCCGCTCCTCCTCCCACTGTTCGCCGGGAAACGCGGAGGAATGCGGGAACCTGCCGTCGGCCAGGCCGATCACGAACACCGCCTCCCACTCGAGCCCCTTGGCCGAATGGATCGTCGACAGCACCAGCGTATCGAGATCGTCCGTATACGCCGCCAGGTCCGATTCGGGCGGGTCGAGGGTCGTGTCGTCGATAAACGTCTGCAGGTTCTCGTAGGGGTCGATGATGGTCCGGAGCTGTTCCAGGTCCTTCTGCCGTTTCGGGTAATCATCCGCATACAGCCGCTCGAAGACCGGCTGGTACCAGTCCAGCGCGATGGCGCCCAGCTTCGACGGTTTCTGCTCGGAGCGCTGCAGGTCGCGAAACAGCCCCACCAGCTTGTCGAAGCCCCGCTTCCACGTTCTGCCGGCCGGGTAGGAGGCGAGTGCCGTAACCGGGTCGTCCGTCGCCGATATCGTCGCGGTGATCTTCTGGGCGGTTTTCGGTCCGACTTTGTCGATGCTCAGCAGCAGCCGGTTCCAGGACAGGTTGTCGCGCGGATTGACCAGCAGCCGCAGGATCGCCAGCACATCTTTCATGTGGGCCGACTCGGTCAGCTTCAAGCCGCCGCGTTTTTCGAACTTGAGCGACCGGCTGGTCAACTCGAGTTCGAGTTTGAACGAGTGAAATCCCGAGCGGAACAGCACCGCGATTTCGTTCAAACCGATGCCCTGGGCCTGCAGTTCCTCGATCTGCTTCATCACGAAGGCCGCTTCCGCCCGCTCGTCCCGGGCGCCGTGCAGCATCGGTTTTTTGTCGCCGTCGATCCGCGTGTAGAGCTTCTTTGTGTATTTTTCGGCGGCGTTGCCGATAATATCGTTGGTGAGGCTTAAAATCGGCTGGGTGGACCGGTAGTTTTCCTCGAGCTTGATGACCTGGGTGCCCGGAAAGGTCTCGGGGAAGCGCATGATATTATAGAAATCGGCGCCCCTGAATGAATAGATCGACTGCGAGTCGTCCCCGACCACCATCACGTTGTCGTGCCGATACGCGGCCAGCCTGACGATTTCCGCCTGGATCAGGTTCGTGTCCTGGTATTCATCGACCATGATGTAGCGGTAGCGCTCGGAAATCTGCTCGCGGGCCTCCACGACCTCTTCCATCAGCCGCTTCCAGTTGACCAGCAGGTCGTCGTAATCCATCAGGCCATTGTCGACCTTGAAATTTCGGTAATGCTTCTGCAGCAGCAGGATATCGTCGACGAACTCGGCCAGGTGGGCATACTCGTCGTAAACCAGGTCCTCGAGGTCACGCGCTTTGTTTACCGACCCGCTGATCATGTTGATGAGCGCCCGTTTGGACGGAAACTGCTTTTTCGGGCCGGACAGGTCAAGCGAGGATTTGAGCAGGTTGATGATCCCTTCGGCGTCCCCCCGGTCGATGATCGTAAAACCGGCCCCGAAGCCGAGGTGGCCACCGTAGCGCCTGAGCAGCATGTTGGCGACCGAATGAAAGGTGCCGCCGGTAACCCGGCTGCAGCTGTCACTGAGAATGCGGCCGGCGCGCCACAGCATTTCCTGCGAGGATTTGCGGGTAAACGTGAGCAGCAGTATCGACTCGGGGTCGACCCCCTGGCTGATCAGGTGGGCAACCCGGTAGACAAGGGTCCGCGTCTTGCCGCTGCCGGCGCCGGCGATGACCAGTACCGGCCCGTCGACGGCGGTGACCGCAGCGTATTGCGGCGCGTTCAGTTCTGTTTCAAAGGTTGAGTTAAACATAGGTCGCCACTGTACCACAGCCTCCCCTTGCCCCGCAACGGTGGTTGACAAAGACTCGCGTCAATGTTTATTGTTTTGCAAATTTCCCAATATTTCCTATTAATTAGATTAATTTCAGAACGTTACAATCAAATGACAAACGATGCGCTGCGCACCCTTTTCGACCCCGAAGCCTGCCGTGAACTGATGCCTTCCAGCACCGCCGATGAATTCTTCGACGCCCTGTTCGGCGATGCCGACGAAGGATCGTACGATATCGCGCTGAGCTACAGCGGAGCCGATGCCGATTCGCTTCGTTTCAATATCGAGCTGCACGAACGCCCCGGCCGCTGCCTGGCGTGCAACCTCACCTACGGTCTGCCCGAGGTTTTCTCGAGGCACCCGGTCATCAACATCAACGGGCTTGTTGAAAGGATTAACGAACGTCTGGGGGATCAGGGAACTGGGGGCGACTGGAAGCTGGGCACGACAGTCCAGCAGAGCCAGTCGCTGCACGTTATTCCGTTGACGATAAAACGGAATTAGCCCGGGGCAGGGATTTCAGGAGTAGTCGGTCGCAACCTTCGAGCGGCCGTCCAGTTTCGCGTGATAGAGCAGGTCGTCGGTGCGGTCGAGCCACGCTTTCAGGCTTTCCCGCTCCTGCAGCTGGGCAAGCCCGATCGACGCGCCCAGTTTTACCTCTGTGGTGGCCCAGACGTCCAGGTCACTGACCTTCTGAACCAGTCGTTCAGCCAGGATTCGGGCCTGTTCCCGATCGGTGTTGTCGAGCACGAACATGAATTCGTCGCCGCCCATGCGGACCAGCAGGTCGGTTGAGCGCACTTCCGACTTGAGCACCTCGGCAACGCACCTGAGCACTTCATCGCCTTTCTGATGGCCGAGGTTGTCGTTGATCTGCTTGAAATGATCGAGATCCAGCGTCAGCATCGTCAGCGGTGATCCATAACGGTTGTTGTAGTCCATCATCGACTGGATGCGGTCTTCGAACACCCGCCGGTTCGACAGCCCGGTGAGGGGATCGGTACTGGCCCGCTCGAACAGGTCCTCGTATTCGAGGCCGCGCTGCAGCGATTCGGTAAACACGACAAGGGAATCGTTGATAATCTGCATTTCTGAGTGATTCGACACCGCATCTTTTTTGAGGATCATGAAAATGGATGTGTCGTCGAGAGATTCGAAAATCAACTTGTGACCCAGATGACCATCGAGCGCTACCGCGTTTTCCCTGGCTGCGGTGCCGTCCTCGATAACCCGCTCCGCAAACGCGATGGCACGCCTTCTGTTCGGTCCGTGCCCGGAGCAGAAGAGGATCTTTTTGTCCCGGGCATAGTTGTGGTAGCCGATCAGTTCATGTTCGACAATCGGCATCAGCCAGATCGAGTAGGCCTCCACCATTCCCGAGATGCTCATGGTCCCGGCCAGTCTGGTGTGCAGGCGATTGATCATGTCCAGCCGTTTGGACTGGCGCTTCAGCTGGTCGAGTTCGTACATGACCTGCGCCATTTTATCGAATCCGCCGTCGACCGCTGACGACGCACTGTGCGGCCGCTCGGATAAACCGCTCATAATCGTTTCTTTCCTGCCGGCTTCATCAAGCTGACTCGGTTGCCTATCTGGATGGGTAATTTTTTCCATAGCAACGGAAAAGCAAGATACATGCCAGGAAAAACACAACGGGCACGGCAACACCATCGACACATATTTAAATATAATTTCATATACTTAGTCAAACTTAAACCAAACAGACCTTCTCCCGCGCCCAAGGACTTGACATGGCCAGTCATTATTTTGACATAGATTCCCGCAGCTTCGTCCGCTGCCGTCGCAGGCCGATCTTGCCATTTGCCCATTTCCCGATTACATAGGCTGATATGGATTTGCATAAACAAATAGGCAGCTTACTCATGATCGGCTTTCCGGGGCCGGAGATTGCGGATAACCACCCGATCCGCCGTGATATCCTCGCGCACGGGCTCGGCGGCGTAATCCTGTTCAACCGCTGCCTCCATACCCCGAAAGAGCCGGCCAACATTGTGTCCGTCGACCAGGTGCGGACCTTGTGCAGCACGCTCCAGGAATTATCTGAAACGGAGCTGCTTATCGGTATCGATCAGGAGGGCGGCACGGTCAGGCGGCTGCGGCCGGAAGCGGGGTTTGCTGCAGTCCAATCGGCCCGGGAAATGGGTGCGGCCGGCACCGAGGCAACGGCGGAAGCGGCCCGCATCACGGCGGCGATGCTTGCAAAAGCCGGTATCAACTGCAACTTCGCTCCTGTCGTCGATGTCGACCGCAATCCGGGCAATCCGGTAATCGGTGCCGTGAACCGCAGTTTTTCCGCAGACCCGGATACCGTCGCCGACCATGCGGCAACCTGGATTCAGGAGCATCGCAGGCAGGGCATCGTGAGCTGCGTCAAACATTTCCCGGGTCACGGCAGTTCGACCAGCGATTCCCACGCCGGTTTCGTTGACATCAGCGAGGTGTGGGACGAATCGGAGTTGCTCCCGTATCACCGGCTGCACCGGCAGCAGCTGCTCGATGCGGTTATGACCGGGCACCTGGTCAATCAGCGGATCGATCCCGATTTCCCGGCCACGCTCTCGGAGAAAACCGTTACCGGCATACTGCGCCGTGACGTCGGTTTTGACGGTATCGTCTTCAGCGACGACCTGCAGATGCGGGCCATTACCGACCGCTACGGGTTCGACGAAGCAGTTTGCCGGGCGCTGGCCGGGGGAGTTGACATCCTCGTGTTCGGGAACAATCTTGACTATGACCCGGACATCTGCCCGAAAGCGATTGCTGCGGTCATCGCCGGCATCGAAAAATCGATCGTCAGCGAAGAGCGGCTTCAGGGCGCGCTGCGCCGGGTGCGGCACCTGAAACAGACACTCATTGCACAAAGAAAACGTCATGAATGAAAAGACCACGCACAGTGTCGTAATCGGATATTTCCTGTGGATATTCGGTTTTCTCGGGGCACACCGGTTCTATTACGGCCGGCAGATCACCGGGACCATCTGGTTCTGCACGCTCGGCCTGTTTTTCATCGGCTGGATCGTCGACCTGTTCCTGATTCCGTCAATGAACCGCGATGCCGATTTCAGGTTCATCGACGGCCCGGTGGATTACAACGTCGCCTGGCTGCTGCTCACCTTTCTCGGCGTGTTCGGCATCCACCGCATGTACTACGGACGCTGGGGAACCGGGCTGATCTACCTGTTTACGCTCGGTCTTCTGGGAGTCGGCATCATCTACGATTTCTGGACCCTGAACAACCAGATCAGCCTGATAAACCATGTCGGCAACAAAACCGGCCCGGTTTGAGGATCGAGAACGAATCATGAGTGAAGAAAATTTCTGCGCACAGCGCAAACCTGAAATCACCTATCCCTGCACGTGGGAATACAAAGTGATCGGCACCGACGCAGAAAAACTGCGGGCGGTGCTGCTGGCCGCGTGTACCCCCGTCGTACCGACCATCACGTTGTCGAACGTATCGTCCAAGGGTACTTATTTCAGCCTCAACGCGTCGCTGGTCGTGGAAGACGAGAAAACCCGGCTGAGGATCTTCAAGCACCTGAAAAACAGCCCTGACATCAAAATAGTCATTTGAGTTTCAAACCGTTATGGACACACAGCACCGTGAAAAACAGTCCCGTCTCATCGCCGTTCTCCGCGAAGGCGTAAGCCTCGTGCAGATGGTGTTCTTCAAGGAAATGAAGGAGCTGCTTTCCGGCCGCTACCCGGACAGGGAGGACAAAACCCTGCTGATGCTGTCAGGAGCAATCACCAACGAACTTTTCGGTACGCCCAACCCGGACCCCCAGTTCGCCGCATTCAGGCACGATAACCGGGAACTGATCGAGAATGAAATGGGCGGCCTGGCGGCGAATATGCCGCAGTTATGCCCCTACATCACCGATGCACTCCGCGTGCAGACCCTGTGCGACAAGCAGGAAGGGATAGACGATCCGGGCGTTCTGCAGACCGCCGAATCCCTCGGAATCCTGATACAAGACCGCAACGTGCCGCTGCCGTCGGCCTTCATGACGCTGGTGCGGGGGCTGGGCGAGCAGTACCAGCTCATTGTCGCCCCGGCGCAGATAAGCCCGGAGGACGATAAAAGTCTGGCGCATTAGCTGCGAGTCGTTACTTGGTTTCTTAATTCAATCCAGGTTCCGATGAAGGAATCGGGGGTACATGGCTTTGGCTGCTGCACTCCGGCCTTTATCGCCGGGTCAGTGAAAATGGTTTGCTACGGGCCGAAGGCGTAGGCTGCACAGCAGCCGTATCCCGGAGCAATTTTCACTGACCCGGATGTGCTTGTCGGAGAGCAGCAGTCAGAAACATGCCGCCACCGCTTTCCCGGAAATCGATTTAAAGAAAATCCCTTTCCTGCTCCCGCAGTTTGACCCTGACGACACCCCTTACTGCATTGCAGATAAATATCTCCTCGGCACTGCGCAGGTCTTCTCCGCTCAATACTCGCTCACTTACCGGTATCCGGGCATCTTCGCGCAGCAGGTTCGCGCGCATCACGCCCGGCAGCAGGCCGCTTTCTACCGGCGGTGTACAGTACTGGCCGTCAACTTTGGCGATTACGTTGGAAATTGCGCCTTCGGTAATCTCATCTCGTTCATTGCAGAATATCACGTCGATCAGCCCGTCTGCGACAGCCTGCCGGTACGCACGGTTGTAGAGTTCGCGCCGCGTGGTTTTGTGGTAGAGCCACGGGGATGAGCTGTCAACCGGTTCGGGGGCAAAGTCTATCAACGGCAGCTCAGCTTCTAACCCAACCGCGTCAAGGAGATGGAGCGCCTGCGGCATTGCACATTCGCGATGCTCGAAGTTGGTCTCACCGTCGAGATTCAGCATCATGCGTACGCGCCTGCAGGTATCTTTCCCCAACGTTTTGCCCAGTTCTTCAATCTCGGACCTGATCCGTTCCGTGTCGCAGCGTATCCCCAGGTAGGCGGCCGACTCGGCCAGCCGGGTCAAGTGATCTGCCAGGAATACAAACCCCTCCTGCGGATGATGCAGCATCGTCTCGATCAGCTCGTAGCGCGGCATCAGGTTGGTCAGGAATTTGGCCTTGAGCAGACACTCGCGCCACTCGTCCTCCGGCGACGAGTCGGCGACGATTCCCGAGCCGATCCCCATCTCGGCCTGTTCTCCATCGATAACCACGGTCCGGATCGGGACGTTGAACACCGCCTCACCGTGCGGCGAGAAAAAGCCGATGGCTCCGGTATAGACGCCTCTTGGCTCGATCTCCAGTTCGTCGATGATCTCCATGGTCCTGATTTTCGGGGCACCGGTCACCGATCCGCACGGGAAGATGGCGTCGAGAATCTGACGCGGCGTGACGCGCTCGTTGTCGAAGCGTCTCGCCACGATCGACGACGTCATCTGGAAAACGGTGCGATAGCGCTCGATGTCGAACAGCGAAGACACCTTTACGGTGCCGCCGCCGTTGTCTTCGACCAGCCGCGACAGGTCGTTGCGCAGCAGGTCGACGATCATCACGTTTTCACTGCGGTTTTTCACATCGCTGCGCAGGGTCCTCGCGATCGTGTCATCTTCGCTGCCGGTTCTCCCCCGCTTCATCGTCCCTTTCATCGGCCGCGCATGAATCGTTCCCCGCTCCATCCTGAAAAACAGCTCCGGTGAAAGCGACAGGGTATGGCGGCTGCCGTTCCTGATACAGGCGCCGTACGGAACCGGCTGGTTGCGCCTGAGGTCCCGGTAGAATCGGTGTACCGACCCGCTGAAGTCGAATTTGAGTTTAAACGTGTAGTTTACCTGGTAGGTGTCGCCGGCGGCGATATAGTCGAGCACGGCCCGGATCGCGTCGCAGTAAGGCCCCTCCTCCATCTCCGGCCGCAGATCGCTGATCCGGTAATCAGGGGCTTCCGGCTCACCGTACAGGGCGATCGGCGGGGCCGGTCCCTGTTCATCGTGAGCGAAGCACTCGGGCGAGCTGTATACCGCAAGATCTGCGAGCAGGGCCGGCTGCGGGCCGGCATGCTTGACCGGAATGCCGATCTCGTCATGGAAAAACTCGTAACCGAGCCAACCGGCAATCCAGTACCCGTCCTGCAGCCGACCTTCGACAGCGTCGAGATAGGCGCTGCGGTCGTCGCCTTCGTAGAAGGGCAATTGCGCAACCGGCCGGGTAAAAAGCAGCGACCGGCAATTTCTTGCATCGGCCATGGACGTATCGAGCAGCACGTAATGCTCCTGGTCGGACAGCGATCCGAGCAAGTGGGCAATGCGGCGGTCGGTGAGAACGGCGTGGGTCATGAAATGGGGCGGCGTCTATTTTCGTTTCGGGTCTATCATGCAGGGATACAGTATAATAAAAAGCGGCGCGCCCACCAACCGCAATAAGCGCCTGCCGCCAAAATACCTCGGGCAGGCCGGGGCGCTAAAAAAAAAGGCCGCACCCCGAACGGTGCGGCCCTCTGGCAGAAACACGAAACGCTGCTATTTGGCGCGCTGTTTTTTCATCTTCTCGTAATCCTCAACGGCACTCGTCACCGCATCGTCCTGGCGTTTCTTGAGCAGCTCGACTTTCTCCTTGATCTTGTCCTCCCTGATCGTCATGCCTGGAATCTGCGCACCGAACAGGGTGTTGGCAAGATAATCGAAGGAAAAGAGCATCAGTTCGACATCATCCTCTTTGATTTTCTCGAGCAGCTCGTCTTCAAGCTGGTAGGTTTCCAGGAATGACGACTCAAAAACGAACCGGCGGAAGTGGCTCAAATCGGTGGATGCCATGAAAAACATGCGCTTCGCCTGTTCGGAGAGGTTCGCCTGGTGGCCGTATGACTTGCGACGCATGATCAGGCGCAGCCATTTCTTGTTCATGTCGTCGCGGACATCGACTCCCTGGTCGGCCCGCCATTCGCCGACCGTCCACTCCTTGTCCTCTTCGTGCCCCTTGCAGTGGTCCTCCTTGACGAGGAAAAAGAACCGCTCTTCATCAGGCGTCTGCTCGTTGCCGTCGGCATCCTTGGAACCGCCTTCCCGGAAATCGGCCATGCCCACCGGATAGTAGCGACAGGCGGTGGGGCGGTCGGTATAGACCGTGCAGCCTTCGGGGGTTACGAACGGACATTTGTTGTCCTCCTCGCGCAGCTTGAGCGCCACGCCCGGCATATCCGTCTTCTCCAGATAGGTCGGCGTCGTGTACGTGTGCAGAAACTCATGGGCCGGCATTTCGAGCCGTTGGGTCAATTTCAGGATATCGTACGGCGTCAGGACGATCTTGATATTGCCGCAGCAGGCGGTAAAACAGCTTACGCCCGGGTGACAGCGAAATTTCAGTTTACTGTCCAGGGTCAGCTTCAGCGGCTCGATATTCGAGGGATTGAGGCTTTTGCCGAACAGCGCTTTTTCCTTTGAATCCAATTCTTTTTCCATCATGGTATGCAACCTGTAGCTCATAAATATTCATCCCCACCCTGTGGTGGTTTATCGTCATGCCCGGACGGGCAATGTAAACTTTTGCCGGGTTCATGTCAAACGTTATCGATACGGCCGCCCCGGTTGAGGTACCCATAAGACAGTTCGGAATTATGAACATTTGCGTGATTTCAGGGAGGGAAATCGAATCGGATCATCATGTGCCTTTTGGGTGAGTTTAGCCTTGCGGTTTTAACCAATAGTTCATATAAGTTAATTTCCAAAAAGCAGTAGTGCTTTTCCTGCTTTTTGGATTTTTTTTTGAACTTTACCCAGGGTTGTTAATGAAATTGTTTGCACGTCCGGTGGACCTGACCACGGTCAGCACCATCGTTTACCACCTGCCTGACGGACCGTCTCTCTCGCTTGAAATTGACGGCATAGAGGAGTATGTCGATCTCGAATATGAAATGGGTCACTATTGCGACACGTCCGACATCGACGGCACCCTCCATTTTTTCCCGAAGGGCAACGCCTGATCCGACGGATTATTCCCGTCATCACAGGATGCACCTGATCCTGCCATGTCGCTCTTGTCCCTATTTTCCCGGTAATGATTATCGATTGTACCGTTGATAACCATGTCCATACGCCGCTCTGCAATCATGCGTCCGGGACCATGGAACAATACGTCCAGGCGGGTGTTGCCGCCGGGCTGGAGCGGATCGTATTTCTCGAACACCTGGAGACAGGCATCAACACAGCGTTCAGGTCCTGGCTGACCGACGCAGATTTCGACGTCTTTTTTGCGGAAGGGAACAGGCTGAAAAAGCGGTACGAGGGCCGTATCGAAATTGGACTCGGCGCCGAAGTCGGTTACAATCCGGACTGCCCGCAGCGCATTCTCGAACGCATCGGGGAGCGGGAATGGGACCGGCTCGGATTGTCCTATCACTTCATAACGATACCGGGGCACGACGAGCACGTGAACATGCTCAGCAGAAACCGCCAAAACCTTGCGCTCATCGATGCATACGGGGACCGCAGGCTGCTTACCCGCTACTTCGATACGCTGATCGAAGCCGTGCAGGCGATACCGGCGCATACCCTCTGCCATCTCGACGCCGGTTTGCGGCACCAGCCGAACCTGTATCTGGAAGACAGCCATTACGGGCAGATAGAGATCCTGCTGCGGCAGGTGAAGCGGGCGGGCATGACCCTGGAAATCAACACCTCCGGCTATGCTTACCGGGGCGAGCCGTTTCCGCGTCCGCAGGTCATCACCGCCGCGGAGAATATGGGGCTGGGCTTTTCGGCCGCCTCAGACGCACACAGCCCGGAGGAAGTCGGCCGTTTTTTCGACCGCATCCCCGGGCTCCTCAGACAGCCGTAAACCGCTGCAGTCTCCTGCCGCTACGATGCGGGCAGAAAATCGGTGCTGATCCGCTTTGCCACGTTGATCCCGCCGGCGAGAACCAGCGTATCGGCATAACCGTTCTGGTTGAGGATCAACTGCACCTCGTACGATCTCGATCCGGCGTTGCAGACAATGATGATCCGCTTATCCGTCGGCAGTTCGTTATACCGCGCCCGTATCTGGTCGTACGGAATGGCCAGCCACCGGTCCGCCCCGTATTTCTCGATGAACGGTTCCGCCTCTGTGGTATGGCGGACGTCGAGGAATACCAGGTCGGAAAGATTTCCGATATTTGCTATCGTGTCCAGGAAATCGGCGATGTCGATCTTGTGCATGCGGCCGTCACACAGGTTGTCGGCGATATACGCCGCTGCATTGATCGAGTCGATGGCCGCTGAAAACGGCGGGGAATAAGCCATTTCGATATTGGCGAAATCTTCGATCGTACCGCCTGCACAGAGCAGCGGCGCCGCCCCGTTGATCCGTGCCAGGATCCCTTCGCCCATCGGACCGACCCCCTGGAAACCGAGGACCTGCCTGGTCCGGCGGTCAAATACCAGCAGGAAACAGGCGACCGCCTGGTCGGGTAGAAATGCGCCCGGTCAGCCGGCGAACTCAGGGAGATATCGGCGTCGTAGCCGGCAGCCCTGGCGGCCTGCAGCGTCAAACCGGCAGAACCGATGCTCATGTCGAACCCTTTCATGATAAAGCTGCCGACCCCGCCCTTGAAAACCGACGGGAGACCGGCAATGTTGTCAGCCGCCACCCGGCCTTCCTTGTTCGCGAGTGACCCGAGCGGAGCGAAGAAGCGCTGCCCGGACACGAGGTGGGTAATCTCGACGCAGTCGCCGGCCGCGTAGATATCGGGGTCGGATGTCTGCATCCGTTCGTTCACGACGATTGCGCCGCTTCTCGCCACATTCAGGCCGGCTGCCGCGGCGATTTGGGTGCGCGGGCGCACCCCGACGGCCAGAACGACCAAATCGCAGTCGATCTGCCGCCTGGATGTCTTCACTCCGCGGGCTTTGCCGTTATCATCGCTGATGATCTCCAGCGCCGCCTCTCCGAGCAGCACTTCGAGACCGCTTTCCCGCAGGTGATTGGCGAGAATCTCGGCCATCTCCCAGTCTACCAGGCTCGGCAGGAGCTGGTCCTTGAACTCGACGATGGTCGCATCAACGCCCCATAAATCCTTGAACGCCTCCGCCATTTCGATGCCGATGGCGCCGCCGCCGATGACCACCGCCTTGCCGACCTGGCCCTTGGCGATGCGATCCTTGATCTCTATCCCCGAGTGCAGGTTGCCGATCGTGAACACGCCGTCGAGCTCGACCCCGCCGATCGGCGGGATAATCGGTTCACTGCCGGTGGCAAGCATCAGCTTGTCATAGTTGATCTCCTGCACGTCACCGGTCTTGACGTGCTCCGCCGTAACCGTTTTCCGGTCCCGGTTGATCGCCGTGACCTGCGTCTGCGTAATGGTCTTCAGTCCCTTGGCTTCGTTGAAGAAGCGCTCGTCACGCACCATGTGAAAACTGGTGGAGCGAAGATCTTTCTCATCCGGAACGTCTCCGGACACGTAATACGGAATACCGCACCCGCCATAGGAAATCAGGCTGTCCTGGTCAATCAGGACGACGTCGGCTTCCGGATCCAGGCGTTTTACCCTGACGGCGCACTTCGGACCCGCAGCCACCGCCCCCACAACAACAACTTTTTTACCCATGGTTCAGTCTCTCTAGTATTGCAGGTGCTTTGAAAAATTGAAATTTTCAATAATAATTTCGATTTTGCAAGGTACCCTTTATGTTACACCCGCGCTCCGCCGGGGAGCGGGGCCTTGATAAACGCCTGCCTATATCACTCCTCCGGCACCAATTTGTCAAGTGGAAGAAAAGAGAACTTCAGGCAACCTTGAAAAATTCTGATTTTCGTTAAAATTCGGGGCGCATGTGGAACATTTAACCGCAGGCATCGCGATATGCCCGGGAGATTAAATTGACATGCATAACGCTGAGTTTAGGCAAAAAGACCATGTTTCACGGTCGCCTCAAAGAAAGATGATGGTGAAGCGCGCCCCTTCTTTTTCGGTGCTTTCGGCGATGATTTCACCGCCGTGCTGTTCGATGATATTTTTGACGATGGCGAGACCGAGGCCGGTACCTTTGCTTTTATCGGTATAGAACGGTTCGAAAATCCGCGCGATGTTTTCCTCGGAGATGCCGGCCCCCGTATCGGTAAAGGAAATGACCACCTGCCCGTCTTCGTTCAGACCCGTGGCAACGGTGAGCAGACCGCCCTCTTTCATCGCCTGGATCGCGTTGAGCTGGATGTTGAGAAACGCACGATAGAGCATATCTTCGTCGGCCTGCCGCGTAATCAGTTCGGCCTCGTTCTTTACTTCGATCCGCACGTTGCGCTGCTCGGCCATCGGCCGCGTGAAATCAACCGCCCGGTTGACGATCTGCAGCAGGTCGCACGGTTTCAGCTTCGGCTCCTGGGGCCGCGCAAAATCGAGAAATTCGGTCACGATGGTATTGAGCCGGCTGGTCTCGTCGACGATGATCTGGGCAAGATTTTCATTGCCCGGAGCGACTTTGAGGATGCGTTTTTTCAGGATTTCAGCAGTGCTGCGGACAATGCCGAGCGGGCTCTTGATTTCATGCGAAACGGTCGCGACCATGGTGCCGAGCTGCGCGAGCCGCTCGGTTTTGTAGAGCTGTTCCTCGAGTTTGAGCCACTCCTCGGTCCGCCGCTCGATGATCCGGCCGGCACGCGAGACGATGGTCCGCAGCACCAGAAACAGGATCAGCATGATCACCGACGACACGAGGATGATCCGGCTCTGCAGCTTCAAAATGGCCGTATAATCCTTGGAAAGATCCTTACCGATTTCAATGACCCCCATGATCGCATCGCCCGCGGCCCCGCTTTCCTTGACCTGGCGAAACGGGATAAAGGTCTTGAGCTGGCAGCTGATCTGGGGATCCGGCATCAGCAGCGTCCACATCGAACCGCTGTAGATAAAGCGTGAGTTCGCCTCCCCTTCGAGGGCCTTTTCATACTCGATGCCGCCGCGGTCGCGTTTACCGACCAGTTCGGGCACCGTCGAATAGGAGATGACGTTTTCGCTGGAGTCATAGATCGTAACCGCGTCGATATCCAGCCCCTGGACGAGGCCGGTGACGATTTTGTCGAGATATTCAAACTGATCCGGATTACGCAGCGCAATCTGGCCGTAGCGCACCACCGCCGGCAGGACAAAACGGCGGAACACCTGCTGGTTCAGGTTGCCGGCCAGCAGCAGCGAGTAATCCTCGCTCTGCTGGAGCATCACGTTCTTGGCATAGTTGGAAATCGTCCACGACAGCAGCAGCGTGAATACGAGAAACACGCCCAGCGCCGTGAACGAGAAGTATTTCACCAGCGCAAACGACAGCATACCGGCATCGATCCGCCTCCGGCCCGTGCCGGCGTCGCTCTTGTTCCCGTCACGTCTAATCATGGCAAACCCCGCATCGCCTGCACACACTGGTATCGCAGGGAGCTGTCATTTTTTCTGCAAACGCCCGCCGGTACTCGCTCCACAAGTAGTCATCGTCGATCGAATGATCGATAATCGACCACGGCAGCCCGCTGTTCCGGTCGTACTGCCGCGTCGCGTAGAGTCCTTCAGAAAGCCCTTCGCGCTTCAGCGCCTGCTTCAAGGATATACCCGAGTCGGCCATATTCAGCAAGAGCAGCGCAAGCCTGCGGTCGCCGCGCGCCAGGACCGCCTGGAAAAAGGCCTGGTCGGGACTGTCGAATTTGAGCTGCAGGTTCGGCACGGACGCAAACCGTTTGCGCAGGAACTTGATTTTGCCTTTTATGGTCGCGACGGCATCTCTGCCGGCAAAGGTCTCTTCCGGTCCGAGTTCTGCCGACTCCCCGTACGGATGATACTGGAACGGGGTCCACGGTTTGGGGACGAAGCTGTTTACCGAAACGGTCAGCTCGCTCAGCCTGCCCCGGGGGCGGCCGATGGCGTTCATAACCTGCCGCATCCGTTCAACCATCTGGACGAATTCGTCGAGATCGTCCCTGGTTTCGCTCGGCAAGCCGATCATCAGGTAGAGTTTTATGCGGTGCAGGCCGGCCTCCGTCAGCTTCTCCACCGCGCCGATCAGGTCTGCTTCGGTAAGCTGTTTATTGATGACCCGGCGCAGTCGTTCGGACGCCCCGTCGGGAGCAATTGCCGCGCTCTTCAGGCCGCTCGTGCTCAGCAGTCCAAGCAGGTTGTCCGAGATCCGGTCGGCGCGCAGCGAAGAGAACGACAGCGAACAGCCGTCGGCAACGAGTTTCTGGGAAATCAGTTCGAGACTGTCCCGGTCGGTCATCTCCATTCCGAGCAGGCCGACCCGTTCAATTGATTCCGGTCGCTCGGCAAGCCCGGCCAGTATCGCTTCGGTATCCCACAGGCGCGGCGGCCGATATACGAATCCGGCAGTGCAGAAACGGCAGCCGCGCGAACATCCCCGACCCAGTTCGGTCAAATAGAGATCGGCGAACTCGGTTTCCGGCGTCAGCAGCTCCGAGTGTCCGGCCCGTTCCGTTTCGGCCAGCCCGATGCGTTTGATCCGTGCCGGCAGTTCAGGAGGCGACTCGAACCGGACAAACCGATCCTGCTCATCATAGCAGGGCGCATAGAGCCGGGGCGCGTAAAAGCCGGGACAATCGCGATTCAGGCGATACAGCACCTCGCTGCGATCGGAAAACCCGGTTTTCTCGAGACCATCGATCAGGTCGGGCAGCAGCGGTTCTGCCTCACCGATGACGCACAGGTCCATAAACGGCGCCAGCGGTTCCGGGTTCATGAACGCGGCCACCCCGCCGCACACGACGAGTGGCTGGCCCGGCGCTATTGCCTCCGGGCGCTCCGCGGCAAACGGTTCAAGCCCCGCCAGCCGGAAGAAGCGGGCGATGTTGATATAGTCGTGTTCGAAGCTGATCGAACAGAAGATAAGCGGAAAATCGGCCGGGCGGCGGCCCGATTCCACCGACAGCACCGGCTGCCCCGGTTCCGGCAGAAAAAGGCGCTCGCAGACGATGTTGTCGTATTCGTTGAGAAGCCGGTAGACCAGCTGGAAGCCGAGGTTGGACATTCCAACCCGGTAGTGATTGGGATACAACAGGCCGACCGGCAGCCGGCCCGTCCATTTCTTGTGATAGGTTCCCCGTTCCCGGTCGAGCAGCTGCGTTCTGGAGCTTCGCAACGCCGTGTCCCCGGATACCTGCCCCTTGCTAGTTCGCTTTCTTGCGGAGATAGGTCGGGGTTTCCAGGTAGTCTTCGCTCAGGCGTTCGTCGCGTCTCGGCTCTTCGCTGTCCAGACGCGGACGGGTCGGTCCGAAATTATCGAACTTGTCGAAATTCGATCTCGGCAGGGCCGTCGCCCGCGGACTCTTGTTGGCCACCGCCTGCTTGAAGGTCTGCTGTTTGTCAGATTCCGGCTTCAGCGGATGCTGGGTGCGCACCGTCTCAACCGGGTTCTGCTGCGGTCGCACCTGCGGCTGCGCCGGTACCTGCGGCCTCGGAGTTACGGGTTTAACCGCCGGTTCATGATGCTGTTTCAGCGGCAGGTCGTCGACCTGGGCGATGGTCCGCTCCCGGGAATCGACGTCGCCGACGCCGGTGGCGATGACCGTGACGCGTAGCTCCTCGCCGAGGCTGTCGTCATAGAGTGCACCGATAACGACCCGCGCATCTTCGTCCACTTTATCCTGGATCAGCGCGGCCGCTTCCATGAACTCGGCCATCGTGAAGGTTTCTTCGGTTGCGGAGATATTGATCAGCAGACCGCGGGCGCCGTCAATGCCGACGTCCTCGAGCAGCTGGTTGTCGATGGCCCGTTTCGCCGCTTCGGCGGCGCGGTTTTCACCCACCGCGGAACCGGAGCCCATGATCGCCGGGCCGACTTCCTTCATGACCGTGCGCAGGTCGGCAAAATCGGCGTTGATATGACCGGGTACGTTGATCAGGTCGGTAATGCCTTTCACCGCCTGCAGCAGGACCGTGTCCGCCAGGGAGAGCATATCGGAGAGCCTCGAGGTCTTCTGCATCAGGCTCAGCAGCCGGTCGTTCGGGACGGTGATAATCGTGTCGGCGTATTTATGCAGTTCCTGCCAGCCTTCCTCGGCGTTGCGCTGCCGGTTCCGGCCTTCGAAACTGAACGGTTTGGTGACCACGGCCACGGTGAGCGCGCCGAGTTCCTTGCTGATCTTCGCTATCACCGGCGCTGCTCCGGTGCCGGTGCCGCCGCCCAGGCCCGCGGTTATGAATACCATGTCGGCACCGACCAGGGACTCTTTCACTTCCTCTATCGACTCGTGCGCGGACTGCGTCCCGATATCGGGATCCGCACCCGCCCCCAGTCCCTTGGTAATGCTCGGACCCAACTGCAGGCAAATATCGGCTTTGGACTGTTCGAGAGCCTGTTTATCCGTGTTGGCCACGATAAACTCGACCCCCTGCAGCCGGTTGTCGACCATGGTGTTGATGGCGTTGCCCCCGCCGCCGCCGAGGCCGATTACCTTGACTACCGCTACGCTCTCTGTCTCTGCCATTCTGAACGGCATGCTGATCTCCCTTGATTCCTTCTAATTCTCGACAGTTAGGGCAGAAATTATGAACAAATTCCAAGATGTGGAACCATACCATTTCATCCCGCCCGCATAAACAAAAAAGTCCTCGTTTACATGATTTTTTTGAACAGCCCTCTCATTTTATCCATCATTCCGGTGTCCTGTTCAAAACCACTCAATTGATGATCGCGGCCGTACATCACCAGCCCCACCGCGGTGGTGCATCGCGGGGTGTAAACATCGTCGGCCATACCGCCGATTCCGCTCGGATAACCGACCCGCACCGGCAGGTCGAAAATCTGCTCGGCCAGGTCGACAAGGTTCACCAGCAGCGAGGTTCCGCCGGTCAGTACGACCCCGGCATTGATGCGGTTTTTCTGGCCCGAAGCGACCAGTTCCCGGTTTACCATCTCGAGGATTTCGATCATGCGCGCCTCGATGATGTCCACCAGGACTTTCTGCGTTACCCGGCGCGGCTCCCGGTCTCCGACCGACGGCACATCGACGACGTGATTCGGTTTGATCACCGACGACAAGGCCGAACCGTAGTCCTCCTTGAGCCGCTCCGCATCGGCCAGCGGCGTGCGCAGGCCGACGGACAGATCGTTTGTCAGGTTGTGCCCGCCCAGACCGAGCTCGCAGGTATGGCGGATCGTGCCTTCGTAGAACACGGCGATATCGGTCGTGCCGCCGCCGATATCGACGAGCACCGTACCGAGATCCATCTCGTCCTGCGTGAGTACCGACTTGGACGACGCGATCGATTCGAGCACCAGGTCCGCCACTTCGAGCCCGGCCTTGTTGCAGCAGGTGACGAGGTTGTGCACGGCGCCGATATCGGCAGTCACGATGTGCACGTTGGTGACGAGTCTGACCCCGGTCATGCCGAGCGGGTTCTGGATGCCGGTATGGTCGTCGACCATGTACTCCTGCGGCAGCACGTGGATAACCCGCTGATTCTCGGATATCTTCACCGTCTGCGCGGCAGTGATCACTTCCTGGACATCGGCCTGCTTGATCTCGCGGTTGTTGATGGCGAGGATGCCGGGGCTGTTGAAGCCCTTGATATGATTCCCGGCAATGCCGACATAGACCGACTCGAGATCGCAGCCGGCGATATCTTCAGCGATTTTCACCGCCTTCTTGATCGCCGCGACGGTGCTCTCGATATTGACGACGACCCCCTTGCGCATCCCCAGCGACGGCGTCGTACCGACCCCGATAATATCGACGGCGTCCTGAAAAACCTCGCCGACCACGCAGCATATTTTCGTGGTACCGATGTCGAGCCCGACAACCAGATTGCCCCGGACATCTCTTTTAGTCTCGTTTACGGGCTCGACATCTAAGTCCAATTCGTTGTCTTTGTTTTTTTCTTTTGATAAACTCATCATGATTCGCTGTAACCGACGATTACCTTGTCTTGTAAATAATCCATCTTGATATAGGCAACCCTGCCTATGTCCATTCCCGTTTTCCGCGGTTTGTAAAGCATTTCAAGTACTTTACGCAGCCTGAAATATTTCTGCCTGATCTCGTTGTCACCGAAAAAGATCGGAAACGGATGCTCGACCAGGTATAAAATCATTCCCTCTTCATCATCCACGTGAACCTCCGATATCGATTGGATCGGCAGGTTCGGGTTGTTCGACCCGACCAGCTTGAGCAGGGCGAGCGGAGCTTTGAGCAGGTTCGCCGTGTCCTCCGGATCGCTCTCGGCTTCAAGCCCGGTGATCACCGGAAAATCAAGATCCATGCCGTAGGCGGTCTTGATGAACGTAGTGCCGGAGCGGTCCAGGTAATACAGCCCGGCCCCGCTTTCATCGCCCCGCGCGATCAGGGCATACGGTTTGTATTCGGTAACCTTCAGGATCACCGTGTCCGGCCATTGCCGGGTAACGCTCACCCGATCGACCCAGAGGTTCTCCTTCTTGACCCCGGTCGTTACCGCCTGCTCGTCCACCGAGAACATCGACGAACTGATCGTGATGCCCGCAGCTTTGCGGATTTCATCGGGCTTTGCATTGTAGCAGCCTTCGACATCGATCGAGGTCAGCTTGAAATAGTCGATATCCTTGAGGAAGACCTCGAACAGGCCGATCCCGCCGCTCTTCTGGAAGAGGACGACTGCACAGCCGAGACAGCAGACCAGCAGCACTTTTCGCCACGCCGTCGACTTCTGTTCGGTCTTGTACGACTGGCGATGATCGGTCCGGGTAGTCCAGTACTGGTTGAGTTTTTTCAGCAGCGTCCGGCGCTGGCGTTTCTCCCGTTCGTCAAACCGGTACATCCCCCGGCCGGTTTCAACGCCGGGCGTACTGAACCGGTTCTTCTTCCGGGAGCGGAACAGCTGTTTGATTCGCGCAAACATAATCCTCAGGACGCCTCGAGAATCTCAATTTCCGGTTCGAGTTCGATGCCGCTTTGCTGCCGCACCCGTTCCTGCACTTCCGCTATCAGCCGCCGCACGTCGCGCGCCGTGGCATTGCCGCGGTTGATGATAAAATTGGCGTGCTTACGGGAGACTTCCGCATCGCCGATGCGCAGGCCCTTGAGGCCCGCATCTTCAATCAGTTTACCGGCGCCGGCGCCTTCCGGGTTTTTAAAAACCGAGCCGGCATTCGCGGTCCCGTGCGGCTGGCGTTCTTTGCGCCGGACCTGCAATTTCTGCATTTCGGTGAGGATTGCGTCGGGCTCCCCGGGGATCAAATTCAGGACAACTTCGGTTATCACGGACCTACGTTTTTCGATCTTGGGATACTCGCATCTGCGATACCTGAAAGCGAGGTTTTTTGCACGAACAATTTCACTTTTTTCGTGATCGACAACCCTGATCGAGTCGACCACATCCGCCATCGCCCGTCCCCAGGCCCCTGCGTTCACCACCACCGCCCCGCCGACAGTGCCGGGGATGCCCGCGGCAAACTCGAACCCGGCACATCCTTCCCCGGCGCACCAGGATGCAAGTTTCGTCAGCCCGACCGCCGCTCCAGCCGTCACCGTCACCGTTTCGCTGTCCCGGCCGGCCTTGCGTTCTATGGTTTTAAACCCGTCTCCCAGCACCATCACGACGCCGCGATACCCATCATCCGATACCAGTACGTTCGACCCCCGCCCAAGCAGTTTCCACGCGATTCCCTGCTCGCGGCAAAACCCGATGACCTGCTGCAGGTCGCGGCCATCCAGCAGCGTGACCAGGGCGTCAGCGGGCCCGCCGATCCGATACGTGGTCTGCGCTGACAATGACGCATCCCACCGGATCTTCCCTTTGACAACCCTGGTCAACACTGCTTTTTGGGAGGAGTTCATGAACGTACCCGTCTCACTTCTCTGCCAGCAGGGCCAGCAGTTTCTCGCCGGCCCTGACGATATTTCCCGCCCCGAGCGTCAGCACCAGATCGCCCGGCCGCACCTGTCCGGCAATTCTCTCCGCCAGTTCCCCGACATCGGCAATATAGGCCGTATTGCGCTGCCCGTGCTGCCTGATCTTTTCGAGCAGCACGACACTGTCGACTCCGTCGATCGGCTGTTCGCTGGCGGCATAGATATCCGTCAGCACCAGGTAATCCGCCTGGTGGAAACAGGTCTGAAACTCGGCAAACAGCCCCTGCGTGCGGCTGTAGCGGTGCGGCTGGAAAAGGACGACGAGCCGTTTGTCGGGCCACGCCTGCTTGACCGCGCTCAAGGTCGCACGAATTTCGGTCGGATGATGTCCGTAATCATCGACCACGGTAATGCCGCCGGTCTCGCCTTTAACCTCCAGGCGCCGCTGCACGCCGGCAAAATCACCCAGCGCATCGGCAATGACGTCAAACTCGATCTCCAGTTCGATGCCGACCGCAATCGATGCCAGGGCGTTATACACGTTGTGCAGTCCCGGCTGCGCGATTTCAACCATTCCGAATTTTTCGCCATGCTGGTAGACGTCGAACCTGCTGCGGCCGTCAGCGTACCCGATATTCTCGGCGTATATATCGGACTGTCTGGTCAGGCCGTAGGTAAGCACCCGCTTGGAAATCAGCGGCAGCATCTCGGCGATATGCTCGTCATCGAGGCAGATAATGGCGGCGCCGTAAAACGGAACCTTCTCGATAAACTGGTAAAACGCCGCTTTGACCTGCTCGATATCGCGGTAGTAATCGGGATGCTCGAAATCGATATTGGTCACCACCTCGATCACCGGCGCCAGTTTCAGGAACGAGCCGTCGCTTTCGTCGGCTTCGGCCACCAGGAACTCGCCGTCGCCCAGTTTCGCGTTGCCGCCCAGGCAGTCGACCTTGCCGCCGACTACAATCGTCGGATCGAGCCCGGCCCGCGCCATGATCCAGCTCACCATCGATGTGGTGGACGTCTTGCCGTGACTCCCGGCAACGGCAATCCCATACTTTTTCAGGCGCATCAGCTCTGCCAGCATCTCCGCCCGCATCACCACCGGGATATTGTTTTCCCGCGCGGCGGTAATTTCCGGATTCGTGTCGGTGATCGCGGAGGATGCAACAACCACATCGGCACCGCTGATCCAGTTCCGGTTGTGTCCCTGGTGGACGGTGCAGCCGAGTTCCGACAGGCGATCGGTTATGCGCGTGCGATTGAGGTCCGAGCCCGAAACCTCGTAGCCGAGATTGGCGAGCAGTTCGGCAATACCGCTCATGCCGATACCGCCGATCCCGACAAAATGAATATGTTTGGTTTTCCGATACATGATTATCGCTGGGCCAGGTCCGTGCAGATCCCGACGATCCGCTCGGCGGCGTTCGTAATGCCAAGTTTTTTCATCGCTTCGCCCATCCGGCGATACCGCTCATCGTCCCCGACCACGGCAAGGATCTCATCCGCCAGCCGCCGGGCATCGAGATCAGCCTGATCAAACATCACCGCAGCACCGCTGTCCGTGTACCACATGCCATTTTTTGCCTGGTGGTTGTCGGCGGCATACGGGTACGGAATCAGGATCGCCGGCTTTCCGACCACCCCGATCTCGGCGAGCGTCGTCGCTCCCGCACGCGAGACGATAATGTCGGCCTGCCGGTACAGTTCAGCCATATCGGTGAAAAAGGCCGAAACCTGATGATCGATCCCCAACTCCTCATACGCCTGCCTGACCCAGGGTTCATCGTCGCGCCCGGCTTGGTGGATCACCCGCATCTGTAAAAAATCTTCGCCCCTCAGCCTGACCGCGTCGACCACCAGCTGATTGACCGCGTGGGCGCCCTGGCTGCCGCCCAGTATGACCAGCGTGCGTTTTCCACCGGTATCTTCTTCACCCCGAGCGATGTCGACGATGTTCTTTCTGACTGGATTGCCGGTCAATACCGTCTTCTCAGCGGGAAAATATTTTTCGCTCTGCGGCAACGACAGACACACTTTTTTTACCAGGCCTCCCAGCTTCCGGTTGGCCAGGCCCGGAATCGAATTCTGCTCGTGGATAACGGTCGGTTTGCGCAGCAGCCACGCCGCCGTAACCACCGGCCCGGTAACATACCCGCCGACCCCCATGACCACGTCGGGCCGAAATTTGAGGATCTGGTAGCATGATTCGAGCAGCGACACCGGCAAAACCAGCAGCGCTTTGACCAGTTCGATAAAGGTTTTGCCCTTGAGTCCATACGAGTGAATGGTCGATACGGAAAAACCGTAGCGCTCGAGCGTATCGCGATCGAGCCTGCGCTTCGTACCGATGAACAGGACGGTGCTGTTCTCCGTGCTCTGCAGCAGGTGTTCGGCGGTGGCCACGGCCGGAAACAGGTGGCCGCCGGTACCGCCGCCGGTGATCAGCAGGCGCAGTGACATATTGCCCGCTCTATGGCCGGAAGCAGCCGGGCTCATTGCATCCCCCCCATCGTACCCGCAGCTGTCGTTCTGCCGCGTAACCCCTGTACCGCATCGATAAAGCAGCGCCCCCGCTGCTGATAGTTATCGAACATGTCGAAACTCGCGCACGCCGGCGACAACAGCACGCGGTCTCCCGGTTCGGCGATTTCCGCTGCCCGGGTGACCGCATCTTCCAGCGTCGCCGGATAATCCACCGGAGCCAGATCGCCGAGTATCGCACCGATGGCGTGCGCCGCCTCGCCGATCAGCATCAGGTGTTTGACATGGGCAGCAACACTGTTTCTGAGCAGCGCATAATCATCGCCTTTATCACGTCCGCCGGCGATGAGGATAATCGCGCCGCCGACCTGCATGATTGCGTTTTTGACCGCCCCGGTATTGGTTGCCTTCGAGTCGTTGATGAACACGACCCCGTCAATACGATCAACTTCGTGGAGCCGATGCTCACCGGGCTCGAAGCTTTTCAGGGCAGCCTGGATACACTGCGGATCGAGGTTGAACGGAACCAGGCCGAGCAGAGCCGCCGCACTGTTGAGCCGGCCGGACAGGTTGTCGAGCTTCGACCCCTCCAGGTCGTAGACCAGGGCCTGGCGCACGACGATCCTGCCCCCGTCTATGGCGGCGTCGAACCCGGCGTCGTGACCGAACCAGGCCGGCTGCAGACCGGTCGTATCATCCGCAAATCGTCGGCACAGCGGATCATCACCGTTGCTGACGCTATACGTGCGCTCGCCGCCAAAGATGTTCATCTTCGCAGCCGCATAGTTTTCGAGCGTGCCGTGCCGGTCGAGGTGGTCGGGAGAAATGTTGAGCAGAATCCCGACGTCCGGCGCAAAATCTCCGCACAACTCGAGTTGAAAACTGGAAACCTCGAGTACCACCGCATCGTACGCGTCGTCAGAGAGCAGGTATTCACCGATCGGGGTGCCGATATTGCCGCCGACAAAAACGTTTTTGCCGGCGGCGGCAAACAACGCGCCGATCAGCTCGGTTACCGTCGTTTTACCGTTGGTTCCGGTTACCGCGATCACCGGCGCGTCAAACCTGCCGGCCGCCACCGCAAGTTCCCCGGCAATTCGGGCACCGGACTTCCTCGCCTGCACCAGCGCCAGATGGCGATAATCGACTCCCGGGCTGACCACGACCAGCTCCGCCCCTTCCAGAAACGATGCACGGTGCTCCCCGCCTTCGAACACGGCGCCGCATTCGTCGAGCAGCGCCTGTTCCGCTTTGCTCAACTCATCATACCTGCGCAGATCGGATACCCGAACCGCCGCTCCGCTCTGGTGCAGGTAACGGACCATCGCCTGTCCGGCTCTGCCGAACCCGACCACGGCGACTTCCGAGTTATAGATGATTTCCTTCTTGCCCATCAGCGCAGTTTCAACGTTGCCATTGCCAGAAATCCCAAAATAATCGACACGATCCAGAAGCGGACCACCACCTTGGACTCATGCCAGCCTTTCTTCTCGAAATGATGATGGAACGGCGCCATCAGGAATATGCGCTTCCCGTGCGTCAATTTGAAATAGCCGACCTGCATGATCACCGACAGCGCTTCCATAACGAAAATCCCGCCGACGATGGCGAGCAGGATCTCCTGTTTAATAATAATTGCGATCGTTCCAAGCGCACCGCCCAGGGACAGGGATCCGACATCACCCATAAACACCTGGGCCGGATATGCGTTGTACCAGAGAAAACCGAGGCAGCCCCCGACCATCGCGCCGCAGAAAACAGCCAGTTCCCCGGCGCCGGGTACATAGTGTACCTGCAGGTATTCGGTAATCACGATGTTGCCGGCGATATAGGAAAACACGAGATACACCGCGGCCGACACGACCGTCGGGCCGGTGGCGAGGCCGTCGAGGCCGTCGGTCAGGTTCACCGCATTCGACGCTCCGATGATGACGATGATCGCGAAAATGACATAGAACCACCCCAGGTCGGGACGGAGATTTTTAAAAAACGGTATCGCCAGGTGTCCGTCAAATCCGGGAGAGAAAAAGACGAACAGCCCGACGGCCATGGCCCCGACCAGCTGCAGGACCAGTTTTCCCCGGGCGCTGAGTCCGGCGCTGCTGTGCCTGCTCACTTTCTTGTAGTCGTCGAGCCCGCCGATAAAGCCGAAGAATACGGTGATCGCCATGGTCAGCCATACATAGGCATTGTCGAGCCGGGCCCACAGAAACGATGAGCCAACGATGGCCGACAGGATAAGGATCCCGCCCATGGTCGGAACACCTTCCTTGGCAAGGTGGGTTTCCGGTCCGTCATCGCGGACAACCTGGCCGATCTGCATCCGTTTCAACATCCTGATAAACCAGTTGCCGAAGATGATGACGATCAGAAACGCGGTAATCGCCGCCAGAATGGAGCGAAAGGTCAAATACCTGAAAACGTTGAAACCGATAAACGTCGTATGCAGGGGGTAGAGCAGGTGATAAAACATAGTAGCCGGTTCTAACGTTTCAGCAGAGATTCATGATCTGCTCGACAACCGTGTCGAGCGCCAGCCCGCGGGATGCTTTAACCAGCACCCAGTCGCCGGGCTCCAATTTGTTCGCCTGGATATCCGCGATGATCCAGTCGACGATATCGTTTTTATCGGCAAAGATGCGGATTCGTTTCGAATCCATACCGGAGGCCACGGCCCCCTGCCTGACCTGTTCGGCAAATTCACCAACGAGGGCCAGAAACCCCAGATCCGCCTGCGCCGCCGCATGGCCGACGCCCCGATGCAGGTCGGCAGCGGCTTCACCGAGTTCGAGCATGTCCCCGAGCACCGCTCCCCGGGACGACGCTGCCAGCTTGGCGAGCGTACGCAGCGCAGACGTCATCGACGCCGGATTGGCATTGTAACTGTCGTTTAAAATCTTCAATCCGCCCGGTGACTCGAGCCGTTCCATGCGATTCGACGTCGACCGGAAATCTTCCAGCCCCTGCACGATCGTGTCCATATCGATGCCGGCTGCATGGGCGATCGCCGCGGCCGCGCAGCAATTCGATGCATTGTGCAGCCCGGGCGCCTCGATCGTAAGCGTGCGGCTGTCCGCTCCGACATGCAGCGTAAAACTGAGGTTGCCGGCGGCATCGGCTCCGATCGATCCCGCCCATACCTCGGGGTCGCGGGTCACCCCCTTTGCAGTCGCCGCGAACGTAATCGTCTTTTTATCAAATTTTTCCGCAAGAGCGAAAACGAGGTCGTCGTCGCCGTTGACGATGTGAACGGCATCGGCCCTGCTGTTTTCGAACATCTCCCCTTTTGCGGCAGCTACACCTTCGATGGTGCCCAGCCCTTCCAGGTGCGCCCTGTGGACATTGGTGATGCAGCAGATATCGGGATCGCCGATCTGGGTCAGCCGGGCAATCTCGCCGGGGCAGTTCATACCCATCTCCAGCACCAGCCCCCGGTGATGGGCGGATACCGGCAGGAGCGACAGCGGCAGACCGATCAGGTTGTTGAAATTGCCAACCGTTTTCAGCACCCTGTCGGCCGGTTGCTTGTCCGCGTCGGGCCAGTGGCGGACAAAGATCGATGCGGTCATCTCCTTGACGGTGGTCTTACCGCAGCTTCCGGTCAAACCGACCACCAGCGGACCGTCTTCGTTGCGCCGCAGCCGCCGCACCAGATCGAGCCGGTACCGGGCGCAATCTCCCAGCGCTCGCAGCGTATCCTGTACCGCAACACTGCAGACGGCACGGGTCAACCGCTCCGGCTCGGAAACGATCACACATCCCGCCCCGTTATCGAGCGCCTTGTCGAGAAATTCGTGCCCGTCGAAACGTTCCCCTTTCAGCGCCACGAAAATATCGTTGTCGCCGATGGTCCGGCTGTCAGTGGACACAGATCCCAGCGTCGCCCGCGGATCCCCGCCCACGATCGCGCCGCCAACCGCCGCTGCGAGCGTCTGCAGATCCCAGTTGAGGCTCGCCTGCTGCGCGTAGAGCGTATCGTTGAAAAATCGCCGGTGCCGGTTGATCTCCTGGTAGTTTTCATGACCCTTGCCGGCTATCAGCACAATATCTCCCGGCTCGGCGCAGTTCACCGCCGCGTCGATCGCACCGCGCCGGTCCCCGATTTCAACGAATCCGTATTCCCACGGATGGCGTTTGGCGAGCCAGGCAGCCGACCGTATCCTCATGCCGCCGCCGACGACTCCCCTGATGACCGCCTTCCTGATGGCTGCCGGGTCTTCTTCCCGCGGGTTGTCGTCGGTAACGATAACGATGTCGGCGAGCCGCGCGGCTATCTCCCCCATCAGCGGGCGCTTAGCGGTATCGCGATTCCCGCCGCAGCCAACCAGGCAGTACAGGGTCTTGTGCTCAATTTCCCTGAGCGCGGTCAGCACTTTTTCCAGCGCATCCGGGGTGTGGGCATAGTCCACGACCACCGTGGGCTGACCGTCGGGCTTATCGGCAAGTTTAATACGCTCGATCCGACCCGGTGCGCCGGCTGCGCTGCCCAGCAGTTCAGCGCTGCGGCCGGCATCGAGACCAAGAACGAGAAGAGCGGCGAAAGCGATGTTGAGGTTTGTAATATTAAACCAACCAATGAGAGGAGAAGTGATTTCGTGCGCCTTGCCGTCCGCATCTGCAAAGGTGCTGGATACCCCTGCAAGCGATCCGGTGCTTTTCATAATCCTGAAATCGGCCTCAGCTGAGGCACCGCAGACAACCGTTTTCAGTGACAGCGACCGGCACAGCTCGGCGACACGCAGAGGAGGACTTCCGCCGCTCTCCTGTTCTATCTGTTCTGCGACGACAGCGGTACCGTCCGGCAGCATATGGTTGCTGAACAGCAGGCATTTCGCCGCGAAATATTCTTCCATCGTGCGATGGTAGTCGAGATGATCCTGGCTCAGGTTGGTAAAGATCCCGACACGGTATTTAATCGGCCCGAGACGATCCTGTTCGAGCGCATGGGAAGATGCTTCCATGATGACATGGGTAATGCCGTCATCAGCCATCTCCCTGAGCTTTGCATGCAGGGTAACCGGATCCGGCGTGGTCAGCGACGCCTGCTTGCGCACGACATTTCCGCTTTTATCTGCGTAGCGGTATTCGACCGTGCCGATAACGCCGGTGCGGATCCCGAATTCGCTCAGCGCCTGTTCGATCAGGTAGGAGACCGTGGTTTTACCGTTGGTGCCGGTAATGCCGATCATCGTCAGCTCCGAGGCCGGCTGGAAATAAAATGCCGCGGCCAGGTGAGAAAGTGCAGCCCTGGTGTTTTCCACGACGATGAAGACAACGTTTTCCGAAGCCTCGGCCTCATCGGTTTCAAGCAGGGTTTCGACGACAACGGCAACCGCACCGCCGGCGATTGCGGCCCCGATAAAATCGTGACCGTCGCTCTCCGTACCCCTGACTGCAACAAACAGCGCCCCGCTACCGACCTTTCTCGAGTCGTCCGTAATCGAACCGATGACCGCATCGTCAAGCGAACCGCCGCCGGCGAGCGTGTAGTCCAGCCCGTCAAGCATCGCCGTCAACGCCCGCGCAGGTGATTCGTCTGCCGATATCGTTTTATCTGTGCGTGCGGTCATCATGATTATTCCGGCTCGGTCTGCTGCGGCGGTTGATAGTGCGGGTCAACACGATCTCTTTCCAGCACGAGCAATACCCTGGTGCCTGCTTTCAACTTCGTACCGGCCGGCGGATCCTGGGATACGACCCGGCCCGTTCCCTGTATTTCAATTTCCACATCGAGGCCCTGCAGCAGACGCAGGCACTTTCTCAAACTCATGCCGACCAGCGAGGCTATTTCCGTCTCTGCTGATCCGACCAGTTCATCGACCTCCACCGTATCACCCTCATGCTCTTCCAGGCGAAAATTGAATTCTTCCTGTTCCTGCGGGCTCATCATGTCGGTGAGGTTTTTCATGACCCGCTGCAGCGCGATCAGCGAACCGACGATCTTGAATGCTTCGTCCGCCGGAGAAACCTCATGCTTGCGGCCGGCCTGGTAACCCGGACCCGTCGCCGTTACGAGCAGAACCAGTTCCGGCTTGTCCTGCGGGATCGTCAGCACCGATACATAGTGGTGCTTGAGCCCTCCATGCGCCGACTCCGCGATCGAACTGCTCTCACCTTGCAGAATCGTCGAAGCGAAAGGCCCCCGGGTTCCCATCAACCTGAACAGATCCCGGGCCTGGGCAGAGGTTCCGTCTTCGAGCAGGCCGGTCCGTTCCTTTTTCTGCAGTTCCTCGAGCAGGAATTCCTGCTGGTTCCTGCGCAGCACAAAACGGCTGCCGGCATGCGGCGTTACTTCGATACCGCCGTTGACCACCCGCGTCACCGCGGTCAGCAGCTGCAGCGGCGTCTGCATCTCCGGAACCGTTTCAAAATCACGTTTTTTTACCGTCTCGACCGTAAACGGGATCGCATTCCTGTCGACCGGGTCCGTGTCGATAAAATCGAAATCTAGCCTGCCGTCGGCGCCGATCCGGTTCCACAACTGCAGCTGGACCCCGAGCTTGCGCTGCTCGGCAGCGACGCTCCACGGCATCTGATCCATTCCGGGACCGTTCTGGCTTTCCAGCAGCGATACCTCCCGCAGGAAGATCTTGAACGACTCGGGTACCGCGATCTTCTCGTTGAACAGATCCGCCGACGTGATCCGGGCAAACGCGTGATATCGGTTCGGATCGTATGACGGCAGCTGGGAATAACCGATCAGCGCCCCGCTATCGGCCTCCATGACCATCGCCCCGACACGGTCTCCCGGCAGCGATGCAGACAGCCGTTTTACATAATCATCGAGAATGCGCTGGATTTTCGCATCGAGGGTGAGAATCAGGTGGCGGCCGTCGACCCCGGGCCGGGTGTCCCCCAATTTGCGCAAATCGTCAGTGCCGTCCTGTTTCAGGCGATACCGTGCCTCCAGCTTGTTGAGATACTGTTCGATACCGGACAATCCGGTATCACGTTCGACGAAACCAATCAGATGGGCCGCAGATTCTTCCTGCGGATAGTAGCGGATATATTCTCTGTGCAGGTGAATACCGGGAAAATCGAGCTTTTTTATCTCGTCTTCCTGGTCCTGACTGATGTCCTTTGCCAACCAGACTCTAAGACGGCCTTTCCCGATACGATCGTAGAGATCGTTCTCGGGAGTTTCAAGGATGGTTGCGAGCGGGCCTATGGCCTGGTCGACGTCCTCGATTTCTCGGATATTGGCATACACGGACACCCGTTCGTAAGAGATGGCAAATTCTTTATAGTTCCGGTCGTATATGGTACCTCTTGTCAGCTCCTTTTTGACCGGCTGCTGGGCCGACTGCCGGATCGTCTTGCCGGCGTATTCCCACAGCAGCAGGGTATATTCCTTTTCCGTCCAGGCCCAGGCTGCAAGTGCTGCGCCCAGCAGTAAAACCAGGATTACGAGCCGTCGCTTCCCGACGCTTTGAGTACGCAGACGGGACCGACTGCCCATGGTCTCCCTTACCTGAGCTTAAAAACTTGTTTCTCACCCGGTGCAAACAGCGCCAGTTCCTCGCCCGCCCTTCGCATGACCTGCTTCTCAGACATCAGGTTCGCCCGTTGCGCCAGCAGCCCGATCTGCTCTTCCCTGAGCTGGTGCATGGCCGCCTCGATGGTCTGGATATTTTTTTCTCCCCGGGTAATGCTGAAATTGAGCCAGAGGTTGATACAGAAAACGATGAAAACGATCACCAGGGCGATTTTGGAAGCGGTCATCCACAGCACCGTTCCTCCCGGCAGCCCCGCTGCCGTTTTCCTGCTGCGTGCCTGCGTCCTGAATTTCGCATGTATTGCCGGTCGCGCTGAAATCCTCACCGAGTTCTGGTAGTTCATCTGATCCCCCCTGTTACACCGTTCGTTCAGCGACCCGCAGCCGCGCACTGCGCGCGCGGGGATTGCGCTGAATTTCAACATCGCCCGGAACAATCGGTTTTCTGGTTACAACCTGCAGTTCCGGATTGCCGTTCAGGCTGCGCTTCACGATACGGTCTTCCAGCGAATGAAAGGAGATGACACAGAGCCTGCCGCCGGCCCGCAAATGGCTCGCGGCTTTATCAAGTATCGCACCCAGGTTCCCCAGTTCCTCGTTGACCGCAATCCGCAGCGCCTGAAACACTTTCGTCGCCACATGTATTTTCGGAGGATGGAATCGCTTCGGTACCGCGGCGCTGACCACCTCCGCGAGCTGCCCGGTCGTTTCGATTCGCTGTCTGCTCCGAGTCTTTACCACGTGTGCAGCTATCCTTCTGGCCTGTTTTTCATCGCCGTAATAGTAGAAAAGGTCGGCCAGTTCCTTTTCCGGCGTCTCCGCGATGACCCGGGCCGCCGTTAACGGCCTGCGCCGGTCCATCCGCATATCGAGTGCTTCGTCTTTTCTGAAACTGAATCCCCTGCCGTCGCTGTCGAGCTGGAGTGACGAGAGCCCAATGTCTATCAGTATTCCGTCCACAACGGGGTAGCCGGCTGCCTGCAGACCGACCTCGATTTCCCTGAAATTCCGGTGGATGATCGTCAGCCGATTGCGGTGATTCCCGATATTTTCCAGTCCGAGCCTGATCGCCTCCCCATCCCAGTCAAAGGCGACGACTTTCCCGTCGGGCGACGACTGCCTTAAAATCTCCTTCGTATGCCCGCCGAGCCCGAAGGTGCCGTCCATGTAGACGCCCCCGGGTACTACCTGCAGCATTGCCACCGACTCTTCCAGCAGAACGGATTGATGTACGTCCCGGAGCGAAGAATCAGTCATGCAGCAGCCTATAAGATTCCCAGTTTGGCCATGCTGTCGTTCAACTGTGCGAAATTTTCGCGAATGTTGACGTATTCAGCCAGCCAGATCTCCTTGTCCCAGATCTCTATCCATTCAAGTCCGCCGTTCAGGACCACTTCCTTGTCAATGCCCACTTCCGTTCTCAACGCCAACGGGATCAGCAGCCGTCCCTGCTTATCCAGCGAACATTCGGTGATTGCGGACACCACATATCTCCTGACCTGGGCCAGGGCTGGGTCGGTTCGCCCTTCCGTCAGCAGCTTGTCCTCGACAATCTGCCATTCCGACGCGGGCCACGCGCGCAGGTGGTTTCCGTACGGGGCAATCATCAGGATCCCGGAGCCATAGTGCTTCAATGTTTCGCGAAATCTAGACGGAACATTGAGCCGGCCCTTCGGGTCGAGCGTGTGCTCGGACCTGCTCCGGAATCTGCTGGCTATGAGCTTCGAGTCTGCCACGGGAGGACCACCTTACTCCATTTTGTGCCGCTTTATATCCACATTGCACCACTTTCAATTTATTTATCCTTTTCTGGAGTATCAAGTCAAGGAAAAAGATTCGTAAATTCAGGAAAATAACGTTTTTTTTGTCAGGCAATCGGAAGGTACAACATGTAGTGCTTCAAGGTAGCACCGATACTACGGGAAGTATTCAGCCGGATAATTTCCCTGCCAGAAAGATCAGCGAGAAGTCTGATAAAATCGAATAAATATCTTGAATAACAAGGTAAAATAGAAAATCAGCAAAGAGCCGAACATGGACGATCCAGGGTGGTGGTGGTGCAAAGTGGATGGTCTGGCCACAGATCCCGAGTCCAGTGATAACACACCGGAATACGGGGTAAAACAGCATACAGGGCCGCACCATCGGCGCCAGACCAAGAATGTGTCAGGGAAAATCAGTCTCCGGAACCGAACAGCGACGGCTGGATCTTGTCGGGCTTCGGCGGTTTCCTGCCGAAATGTTCATAGGCCTTGACGGTGGCCACCCGCCCGCGCTGGGTCCGGGCCAGGAAACCGGACTGGATCAGGTACGGTTCGTACACGTCCTCGAGCGTCGTCTTTTCCTCGCACACCGACGTGGCGAGAGTTTCAAGCCCGATCGGTCCGCCGCCGAACTTGTCGATTACGGTCAGCATGATCGTCCGGTCCATGTCGTCGAGCCCGAATTCGTCGACATTGAGCAGGTTTAGCGCCTGGTCCGCAACCGTGCGATCTACCACGTCGTGCTCTTTGACTTCCGCATAGTCCCTGACCCGCCGCAACAGGCGGTTGGCGATACGCGGCGTGCCCCGGGACCGGCGCCCGAGCTCGAGCGCCCCTTCCCGGTCGATGTTGAGGCCGAGGATTTTCGCCGAGCGCAGCACGATACTGATCAGCTCTTCCGGCGAGTAGAATTCGAGCCTGAGAATATCGCCGAAACGATCCCGCAGCGGCGGCGTCAGCAAGCCGGTTCGCGTCGTCGCACCAATCAGCGTAAAGCGGGGCAGATCCATCTTGATCGACCGGGCCCCCGGCCCCTGGCCGATAATCAGGTCGAGCTGAAAATCCTCCATCGCCGGATACAGGATTTCCTCCACCACGTGGTTGAGCCGGTGAATCTCATCGATGAAGAGGATGTCCCCTTCCTGCAGGCTGGTCAGGATCGCGGCAAGATCGCCCTGTTTCTCGATAACGGGGCCGGAGGTGGGTTTGATGCCGGTTCCCATCTCGATGGCGATGATCTGCGACAGCGTGGTCTTGCCGAGCCCCGGGAACCCGTGAAAGAGCAGGTGATCCAGCGGTTCGCCCCGCTTCTTCGCCGCCCCGATCGACACGTTGAGCCGTCTGCGGACCTGCTCCTGGCCGATATATTCATCCAGTGACTTCGGCCTGAGATCGTTGCCCTGTACCGAGTCCCGTCCGATCGGTTCAGGATCGACCAGGCGTTCGTCGCCGAACAGTTCTTCTTCGAAATTCATGCCAGACTCCTGAGACATTCTCTAAGCAGTTCTTCAACGGACAGCGCATAGAACGCTTCATCCCCGAGCCGTTTTTTCACCGCCGTCAGGGACTTCCTGCAGACCGGGTCGCCGTAGCCGAGGTTGCCGAGCGCCGACAGCACGTCGGCGACGGCGGAACTGGTGCCCGGGGCCGCATCACCGCCGGCGGCAACCGTTTCAAAATCCCCCCCGGCCAGGTCGCCGACTTTGTCCTTCAGTTCCACGCAGATCCGCTCCGCGGTTTTCTTGCCGACTCCCTGCAGGGATGTCAGCAGCTTGACATCCCTGGCGGCGATGGCCCGGCACAATTCATTCACCCGCATCCCGGACAGGGCGGCCAGGCCAAGCTTGGGGCCGATTCCGGAAACCGAGGTCAGGTGCAGAAACATCTCCTTCTCCTCCAGCTCCATGAATCCATAGAGCACAATGGCATCCTCACGGACCTGGGTATAGATGTGCAGGAACGCATCTTCAGACGAATCCGGCAGCCGGGTCAGCGTATCGGTGGTCACGAACACCTCATACCCGACCCCGGCAACGTCGATTACGGCTCGATCCAGTCCTTTCAACAGTACTTTTCCGGTAAGTGTGGCTATCATCGTGCGTATTTCCTAGATACGAAACTGGTTGGCATGGCAGATTGCAACCGCCAGGGCGTCCGCGGCATCACTGCTCGGCGATTTGTTCAGCCCGAGCAGGACCCGGACCATATGCTGGATCTGCTCCTTGCCCGCCTGGCCGTACCCGGCCACCGCCTGCTTGATCTGCTTGGCGCTGTAGTCGAACGCCTCGATGTTGTTCTGCATTACCGCCACCACCGCCGCCCCGCGGGCCTGGCCGAGCTTCAGCGCCGATCCCGGATTGGTGGCCAGGAAGACATCCTCGACGGCCGCCGCCGTCGGGCCGTGCACTTGGATGACCTCGTTGATACCTGAAAATATCTGGTTGAGCCGATAGGAAAACGGCATGGCCGGGGTCGTCTTGATGACGCCGCAGGCAACGAACTGCAGCCTCCCCCGCGCCGAATCGACCACACCGTACCCGGTAATGCGGGAACCGGGGTCGATGCCCAGAATACGGTCCATCTGCAGATGTTCAGGACAGTTTTTCCATCAGGCTTTCGTCGATGTCGAAGTTGGCGTGCACCTTCTGGACGTCGTCGTGGTCTTCAAGGTTTTCCAGCAATTTCAGCAGCGACACGGCGATTTTTTCCTCGGTTACATCGATCGTGTTCTGCGGAATCATCGCCACCGTCGCCTCAACGAATTTCACGCCCTGTTCCTCGAGCCCGTCACGGACGTCGTTGAAGTCATCGACGCTGGTCAGCACCTGAAATTCATTGTCGTCTTCGACGATGTCTTCGGCGCCGGCTTCGAGCGCCATATCCATCAGTTCCTCTTCGTCGACTCCTTCCTTGTCCACCAGGATCTGCCCTTTCTGGTCGAACATCCACGCGACGCAGCCGTTCTCGCCGAGATTGCCGTTGCTTTTGGCAAAATAGTGCCTGACGTCGGCAACCGTGCGGTTGCGGTTGTCGGTCATGCATTCAACCAGTACCGCAACACCGCCGGGGCCGTATCCTTCGTACAGAATCTCTTCGTAGGTGTCGCCGTCCCCGCCGCCGGAGCCTTTGGCCACCGCCCGCTCGATATTGTCTTTGGGCATGTTTTCGGCTTTGGCCGCGGCAATCGCCGAGCGCAGGCGCGGATTGCCGTCCGGGTCGCCCCCCTGCCGGGCGGCAACGGTTATCTCCTTGATAAGCTTGGAGAAAATCTTCCCGCGTTTAGCGTCATTCGCCCCTTTCTTACGTTTGATGGTTGACCATTTAGAATGTCCTGACATAGTAAATCCCTGTAGTTTGGTAAATCTCTGTAGTTTGGTCTGCCCGCCCTACCGATCATCTTTTTTTGTATTCCATGCCGAGCGCGAAGACTTCCCGGCTTTCTTTGCGGGAACTCTGCGGCTTGATGACTTTTACGAATTCGAACCGCCGCTTCAAATCGATTACGAACCCGGGCATTTCCTCGCCCTGGAAAATCTTGCAGAGAAAATGTCCGTTCGCGTTCAGCATCGTTTCGGCAATTTCAAGGCTCTGCCTGACCAGCCGCATCGAGTGCTGATGGTCCGTCCAGCGGTTGCCGGTCGTACGCGGGGCGATATCGGATATGACCACCTTGTACGAAGGCCGCATCCGGCGAACTTCGGCAATCGGCTCAGGAGCCGTGATGTCACCGCATATCCAGTGTATCGGGGAACCGCCGTCCCGCGGTTCCTTGACGGTCTCCTGCAGATCGACACCCACCACGACGCCGGTCGGACCGACAACGGCGGATGCATACAGCGACCAGCTGCCCGGATGACAACCGAGATCGAGTACCGCGTCGCCGCGGCGAAACAACCGATATTTCTTCTGGACTTCCTCGAGTTTGAAGACCGACCGGGCCGGATATTTTTCCTTTTTGGCCTTCTTGAAATAATAGTCCCGAACTTTACGCACTCTTTATTCCATCTCCCGTTTTTTGGCAAGGTCAATCGGCCGCGCGGCTACTCCCGCC
>Ga0180436_10000518_pt1 | contig 39747 bp, 62 predicted proteins | sample SS_ome_2_FD_132434 | JGI IMG/M metagenome (GOLD analysis project Ga0180436, IMG submission 132434) | Hypersaline lake sediment archaeal communities from the Salton Sea, California, USA - SS_3_S_2 metaG | ecosystem: Environmental > Aquatic > Non-marine Saline and Alkaline > Hypersaline >... | reverse complement strand
CGGTGTTCTCGGCCAGCTTTTCGAGGACCATGTTCATCATGGCCGTCTGCTGTTGCTGCTTGGTCAGCTCGTCAGCGGACACGCCGATGGAGGCGGCGTATGCGTCGTATGCCTCGGTTGCGTTAACCTGAATGGCCAAGTTGTCGAGGATCGCGGGGCTCAGGCGCCCAACGCCCTTGACCAGGCTGTCAAGCAAGAACCCCATGTCCTCGCCGGTCGCCTGGGCTACTTTGCCCAGGTACCCCATGGCGTCGGGCAGTTGCTCGGCGAAGGCTTGCGACACGAGCTGCGCCGCCGAGTTGTACGTCTGATAAAGGTCGCCCTTGGAGATCATGCGCTGGGAGCCGCGTTTCAGCTCCTCCATGACCTCCTCGCCCGTCTTGCCCGCGTTCGCGGCGAGCCCATCAAAGGCGGCCTGCATCCCCTTGACTGGCACGGCGTCCATGACGGCCTTGCCAATGCCGACGGCGGCGCCGGTGATTCCTACGCCAGCACCGATCAGGCCGGCTTTTAGCCCGCCACTGATGAGCCCGCCGACCTTGGAGACCCAGCCCTTGGCTTTTTTCTCGCCCTGGTCGAACGCCTTATCTAGTTGTGAATCCTCGGCGCGGAGCTTGACCAGCGCCTCGCCCAGAGTGATTGCCATTAGAGATTGACCCCCAGATCACCGAGCATGGTGTCCGCCGAGACTTCGGGATGCTTGGCAGCCTTGTATGCTTCGTTTTCGACTTCGAGGGCGGCAATCGCGAAAATGCGGGCCTCGTATCGCTTGCGCGTTACGTATGAATCCACGAGTAGGGTCAGATCGATGTCATCAAGCTCGTCGTCCCAAAGGCCCCACTCGCTAAGGGCTAGCTCGTGATAGTCGTGCCGTCGTTCGAGCCAAGGCCGACGAGCCGACCGATCAGCTCCCCAAAAGGGAACGCGAGCTTGAGCACCGCGACAAAGGCGTTCATCAGCTCGCTCTCGTAGCACTCGTCGAGGATGCGCTTCTGGTCCGCCCTGAGTTCGGGCGAGTAGGAGAACAAGAGATCCGCGATCAGGTCGGGCGTTTCGAGCACCAGCTCGCTGGCCTTGTCGATCAGGCCCTTGATGTTCTCTGCGCTCAATTCCAGGTCTTTGCCGTCAAGGATTCCCGAGAGCTTGGCGATCTCGGCCTTGACCTCGGCCCGCCACTTGCGATTCTTGCGCGCGGACAGCTCCCTTACCTCGTACTCAACGCTGCCCAGTGTGACCGTTACCGTTTGCATTATTCCCTCCCCTTGGCGGCGGGATGGTATCGAGCCACCCCGCCGCATTTGTCCCGATTTGTTGCCCACCGCTCTAAGGGCCGGTTACGGCGGCGGTGACTTTCTGGAACTTGAACAATCGCTTGCCACGATCCTTGGCCAGATCCGCGATCCCCTCGATTCGACAGGTGATGCCGGGATAATCCTCTTTGCCGAACTCGAGCGGTCCGCCAATGGTGACAGTGCCCTTGTAGAGGAAAAAGCGGACGGGAAACTGGTCGCCAGCGTCGGTCTGGTAGAGCCCTTCCAGGCCCCAAGCGTACTTGGTGAGGATGAACTCGTCGCCGCTCTCGACCTCGGTCATGCCAACTTGTGCGGCAGCCGCGGCGGTGACCGTCTTGGTGCCCTCGAGGACTTCCTCAAGGTTGTCACCGGTGAGCTCTGCCAGGGTCGTCTCGATGGTGATCTTCTCCGCCGTGCGGAAACGATCAACCGCGGCGAGCGATTCCTGGATCATCACATCGGCGTTCTCATACTCGGGGTTGAAGCTCGTGGGCGTCTTGGTGTACCCGTAGGTCGCCCAGTTTCCACCCCACGCAGCCCCATAGGCTACGGTGCTCTCGTCGGGAAGCGTCTCCCCAACCGGGGCGCGCCAGATGGCGACCGGCCCCTTAAAGATATCTGCTACTGCCATTGTCTGGCCTCCTATGCATTGGCGATGCAAAACCGCCAATAACTGAGATTCGCCGGCCAGCCGGTCCCCTGCATGGAGATGGTCTGTCCAAGCGTTTCATTCCGAACCCACTTGATCGTACCGTTATGGGCATTCTGCAGGGCGTCATAGATTGCCCTGTAAAGCTCGTGCGTATCGGCCACAGTGGCCGCGATGCAAAGCACCTGCACGCTGGGCTCAAGCAGCACGTCAGAATAGTCCGCCCCCCCGCCGCGCGTCTTGAACGTGATACATGGGCCGTCGGCGATGGCATAACCCTTGGGCGGCTCGTTGTGTTCTGCCCAGATCCGCGCGGTCGTGGTCAAGTTGGTGACGGCTGGCGCCGCCTGAAGCGTGGCCAGAATTGCGGCCGGTGCGTTGATCATGGGCTGCCCTTGAGTGCTGCTGATTTGACCGCGGCCTTGAACTCTTCACCCTTGAGCTGTTCAAGGGCTTTGTAAAGGAACGATTGCCGCATCTCTTGATGCACCGCGTACTCGGCGGCGACCACGATGGCGGCCTCGTGCTTTTTGACCTCGACTGTTTCAGGCAATCGCTCGCGGGCCACTTGCTCGCCGTCAGTGTTGGTGTAGAAGCCGCTCGGCTGCGTCTCGTGATAGTTGCTCTGGCCCGGGCCGACGGCATAGATGGCGTTGCGCATGAACCCGGTGTCAATCTGGTCGTTGTCGGTGATATTGATTTTCGCCTTGCCCTCGCCGCGTAGGGCCAGCGCGAGTAGCAGGTCGTCGGTCGCGTCCTCGATTTCGAGCAGCGCCCGTTGCTTGTACCAGTTGACACCCACGATGCGCCGCCTAGACCTGGATCACGGCGAACGTGACGCCGGTCACCTGAGACCAGTCGATATAGACCTTCCCATCCGACTGGTTGTAGCTCTCGGGCGGAAATGGGCCGACGATCTTGTCGCCGGTCGTGGCTGGGATGGTCACCTCGCGGTCGGGGATCGCCAGGCCGTCCACCGTGCCCGGCGTTTGGATGGTAAGCGTTGTTTCGTCGCCGGTATTCAGAATGTGGATGATTGTCTCTCCGTGATTCAGGAAAGCATCGCCGTCCGTCTCGGTCGCCTCGTTGTAGCTGGGCGTGACGCCCGTCCGCGCTGCTAGCTGGGCTGATACTGTGGTTCTCGCCATGTCTTAGGTTCCTTCCATGACCGTCCGCAAGTCTAGCACCAGGCCACTCGGGCCGAGGCGGGGCTCGCCCACAACCTCGAACTCGAGCGGGACGAGCAGATGCTCGCCGTATCGGTGCGTGACACGAATCCGGTCAAAACTGGTCAATTCGGTGTCGTGCGCCAGACGGAGCCTGGCGTCATAAATGGGGACTTCGGTACCCGGCATCAGCTCGCGGCTGCGCGCCAAGGTTAGGCCGCAGTCGAGCGGGGCGCTGGTCTGCCAGCTTTGCTGCGGCACGTTGAACTCATCGACCGCGCCACTGATGCGAGTCCTCAGAATGCACGTATCGTGCATGTGGGCCTCTTGCGCCAAGCGCATGACCTCAAAATCAGTACTAGTCAGCATCGGTCACAATCTCTGGCGCGATCACCACGACCCGCGAGGCCGCCGAGCGCCGGGCCAGGTGATACGCCGCCGAGCGCTGGTATTGGTCGTAGAGCTGCGACGCCGAGAAGTTGCCGCCATCTGCGTCAAAGTCCATTCGGTTCGCCACAGAGGCGGCCTTCTCTTCCCAAACGTCCCCCGCCGCCGCGTGCAGATCATAGGTCGCCGTCCAGTCATCTTCGTCGGATTCGTACCCGTCAGAGTCGGTCAGCGGATACTCTTCGATCAGAGTCGAGAGGGCGTCATCGTCATAGGTATCGGTGGTCGGCTCTGCGACCATCCGGCGGAGCCTTGCGATCTGCGTTGCGGTTGCGGTCATTAGTCACCCCCGCTAGGCGTGGACGTATTCGATATAGTAGGTGCCGACCAAACCGGCGAGCGTCGCGCTGGGTGTGACAGTGACGTACTCGTCAGAGCCCCACTCCACAACTGCGGCGGCAACGTCACCTGCAACGACCCCGGCCAAGTTGTCGGTCAGAATCGCGGCAGACCCAACGTCAACGCCATCGAGAAGCTCGTCATTGGTGGTGCCGGTGGCGGCAACTCCCGCGTCAACGGTGGCCGCGCCGGTGGCCTCCGTGGTCACGTCGATGATAAAGCGCGTAATAAGCAGATCCGCGCCCTCGGGGTTAGCCAAGTTGAGCGCATCGCCGCCCGCGGTCGTGGTAGCAGCCGTCAAGCTGCCATACAGACAACCCTTTCCCTGTGCCATAGCTTGATCTCCTTGTGCTTTGATCTAAGCGAGCTGGGCGCCCGCGTCTTAGGTGACGATCTCGACGGCCACGCCGGAAAGATCCGCACCGGTGACGGCGTTCATATCGCCCAGAAGCACGCCGCGATCGTTGGCGTCCCACTTGGCGGCACCGTAGCCGATGCAATTCTTGAGAATGAACCGAGCGGGCTTGTTCGCGGCGACGGCCGGGATCACAAAGCCGCTAGACATCTCAAAGTTCTCTTTGTTCGTGTTGCTGAAAATACAGCGGTTGAAAATGGTGTAGCGGTCGATCCCGGTGCCGTCGGCCACCTCGACCCACGCGGCGCCAGCGTGCCCGGCCAGCATGGAAAGATGGCAGTCCTCGAACACGTTTCGATGGGCCTCCGTGTCAAAGAGAATGCCAACCATGCCGGTCGCTGCGGCCACCGTATCGACGCCAATAGTGCAATGGCGGAAAAGGTTTTCCTCGGCCGCGTCGAGTTTGAGGCTGGCGCCGCCATTGATAGCCATAGTCGCATGGCCGCCCCCAGCAAAGTGCACGTTCTCGAAGTAATTGCGGCCGCCAGTCACCTGGACATTGATCAGCGACGTGGCATCGTCAACGCCCTGGAACACGTACAGGCTCTTGAAAATACAGCCCGAGGCGGTGACGTTGATCAACGGCGAGGCGCCGGTCAGCGTCGAGAGCTGGAAAATCCGCGCGCGCTGGCCCGCCATTGAGGGGGCGCACATGCCCACAAGGTGCGTGTAGCTCTTGTCCCAAGTCAGCGCGGCCGAGAGCGTGTTGCCACTCGACCCAGCCAGGACAAGCACAACGTCGTGCTGGTTGGCGACGCAGAGCGCCTCGGCCGCGGCGATCGTCGCCAGGGGAGCCGCAAAACTCGTGCCGGGATTGGTGTCGCTGCCATTGGCCGCGTCCACCAAGTAGATGTTACTGTTCGGCCCTCGGGGAATCCCCTGAAAGGCCAGGTACTCGGTGATTGCTTTCGGAAACAGACCCACGATCGCCTCCTAGCTGGTCATGTAGGAGAAGGGGTACCGCGAGGCTTCCGTCTCCTGGATCCGATTGATGGGGTTCGGGAGCTGCCAACCCAACCGCATGACGGCCCGCATGGCCACCATGTCTTGCTGAGCCAGGTTGTAAACAATGTTCCCGGCGCCGTCCTGGATCACGGCCTCGGTGAGCAGCTTCCAAGTGATATCCTGACGCATTGCGTAGACGATCTGCTGCCAGTCGCCAGCGATCATCAGGCTCGTCGAGGCGTCGATCGACCCGTTTCGTGGGAACTCGACCGGCTCTCCGTCGAGGGCGTAACGAGTCGCGCCCTGCACGTCGCTTTTGAAAATAGGCTGCCCGTTGGCGTCTCGCACGTTGCGCAACTTGCCGCGCATCGAGAGATGCGCTACATAGCCGGTGACCATGTAGCCATCGGCCTCGACCAGCATGGCCAGGCCGTCGGCGCCTCCGGCAGTTTCCCCCAGAATGGCCTCGTACTCGTCAGAGTAGGACGCCAGCGAGATATCATGCGAGGCCGCCGCGGCGCCAGTGTGAATGTCGTCGGGCCACGAGCTCGGGGCGTTGGTGCCGTAGAGAATCGCCTGGTCGATGGCCCTGCCGAACGCCTCAGCGATCAGCGGCTGCACCTGGGACCAGATGGGGTACTCGGAGTCAGCCAGAACGTTCTCAGGGATGGGAACGATCACAGCCAGCTCTTCGGCGGTGATGATCTTATCCGTCCAGTTGACCTCGGAGGTCTGCTTCTGGCCGGTGTCGCCATTCACAAAGTAGGCGACGGGAAGAGCACTGATGACGGGCATCGTCTTCTGATAGCGCGCCAGGTCGCGCAGCCGACGAGCCAGGCGCAAAACGGCGCTCTGCTCGGTGGCCATGCTCAAGATCTCGTCAGAGTATTCCATCGGGATCATGCTGGCCGCATCGGTCCGACCAATGACGTTGTTATAAGCCATGGTTCATTCTCCTAGCCCCGGCCGGCCGCTCGACGGATCATCGCATCCATATTGAACGCGTCCGGGGTCGATTGTGTCCCGCTGCCGGCGTTGCCGCGTGGCGCGGGCGGTTTCTCAAAAAGCTGCGGATAGGCTTCGGTGAGCGCCCCTATATCGACATTGCCCTTGCGATCGAATGCATCGATCTCCAGGGCGCCAAGCCACGCGAGCTTGAGATTGTTGCAACCCTCGTCAGCCATGGCCTCGTAAAAGTCATTCCGCCGGTTGGCTGCATCAAGGTCTGCGCCGATCTGTTCCAGTTGCACGCGGGCCTCGGAACCCTCGTCAAGCTTGGCCGTTGCATCTCGCAACTTGCCAGCCAGGTCTTTGCGCTGCTCCCTCTCAGAGTCCAGCGCGCCGCGTAGCCCCTGCGTGTGCTCGTCGATCATGGCCTGGCGCTCGGGCTCGAGCTCCGAATACCAGGTGTCATAGGTTTCGACCTGCCTAGGATCACCCTCGGCCGGGTCTTGCTCTCCGTTGCTCTGTCCATTCGTATTGTCCAAATTGTCAGGCATCTCGCCCTCCTGTGGCATCTCGCCAACAAAAAGCGGCGAACCAGGAACGGGGATCTCCCGCCGTCCTCAAAGGTTCGCCGCAAAGTGAATACTTGGGGGCTTATTCGATTGCGTGAGCCGTGCTACCTACTGCGCCGCCTGCTCCTGGGCGTGATGGTGCGCGGCATATCGAGAAAGTCCTCGACCGCACCGAGAGCCATGATCAACGCGCGGCGCAAGCCTTGCCAGAGCGCGCGGTCTCGCTCGCTCACTTCCGCCTCTTGGCCGCCAGCTTGCCGCCCACGTCGATCGCCATATGGCCCCACACCGCGAGCGCGGGCAGCCATATCAACACCGCTTCCAGGATCTTCCCGATCTCGATACTTCTTTGCATCATCTCCATCATCTCCCCCTCCTACTGAATGAGCTTGCTCAACGGCGTCACTTGGGGGCTGTCCCCCCACGTGTCATTCCGCACGGTTGACCGCAGATCCTTGAGCTTGAACGCCCCAGAGCGCCAAGCGTCATAGTAGTCGGCGCCCATCATCTGGACCTGCAACGATTCGGGCTGCTCTCGGAACCACGAAGGCCCCTGCTGCCATACTGGAGTGCGCGCACCGCGCACCTCGGGAACTCCCGTACACCGCCCGTTCGGGTGATCGGTGATAGGTTTCGAGATGGGAAACCACTCTCCGTCACTGACCAGGCACGCCATGCAGGTCCGCGCGTTGCGCGCCGAGATACGGCGGAAGCGGGTCACCAGACCGCTTGTCAAGTACTGTTGCCGCGACGCCTCCCGGTAGACCCGGAGCTGCTCGGTTCGAGCGAGGACCATGGCCCTATTGAGCCCGGTCGCGAGCTTTTCCTGTAGCATCCGCCGGGCCACCTCGCGGGGATTGACGCCTAGCGCCGTCGCGTTGACCAGCTCGGTCGTGATGGCCTGGAGCGTCGCCGGGTAAGCCTGGCGGAGTAGAGCTCGGAGCGGCGAGCCGTCGCCGCAGAGCCCAACCATGTTCTCCGTCGCTTCGATAGGTAGTCTGTCAAAGTAGGGCGCCATCTGGCCCGAAAAGCTTGCCTCAATGGCCTGGGCCGCCTCGTCGAGCCCCGTCCGCATGAATGAGAATTGCCCTTGGCGGATCCTGGGCTCGGCATAGTCGTCCATGTACCAGGTCAGCTCATCGTCGAGCTGGGCGCGCATCGCCTTATAGCGGTGCATCTCAAAGAGCTTCGACTCGGACACCGTGCCGCCGTCGTCGCGCACGTCCGCGAGATCCTGGGCCAGCGCGGCTATTTGCGCATCGAGGCGTCGCTCGACCTCAAGGTACCGTGTCGCCATTTCCATCCGCTGGGCTTCCTCGCGCATGAGCACATCGTTCTTGAAGCGGCGGATCACCTGAACCACCAAGGGCTCGGGCATCTAGGCCGCCCCGACCGCCGGAATGTCGATCTGCAACAGGTTTTCGATGTCCGTCTCGATGCAGAATCCCATCGCCTACCCTCCGCCTCCCAACCCCGACAGGCCGCTCAGGCTCGACAGCGCCCCCATCGAGGTTCGCCCCCACCCCAGGTCGTACAAATGTGCAAGATCGTGTGACACTTGCTCAACCTGGTTCGGAACCAGCGCGCTATTGTAGATCAGCAAGCGCGCCAGGTAGCCCTCGAATGGCAACCAAGTATCCAGGTCATACAAGCTAGCCCCGATCAGAAGATGATCGACATAATCCTCCAGCAGATCAATGAGCGGCGAGCCCGTCGGGGTTTCGGTTATTGCCTCGACCCATTGATCCCCATCGACCCAAAGAGAGGCCTCGTCATATACGCCCCCAGCCGGGAAGAGCCACGCCACCACATGCCACACCGCATCGTCTATGCGCGTTTGCCCGAAGCGCTTGTAGCCATCCCCCCAGTGAAAACCAGGAAACCCCATGTCCCCCAACGTGCCAAGCGCGACTCTCTTTCCCTCGCTATTCTCGCGGAAGCTGCCAATATGCAGTAGCGTTCGCTGCTGCGCCTGGGGCGGAAACTTGACAACCGCTACAACAGTGTATCCGGGATTCACTGGCCCCACGCCAAACAGGTCAATTAGCGCCTGGCGTCGCGACGCTCCTTCTGGGTTCTCGATGATAGATGAAAAGTCATAATAGCCGCCATTGTTGTAAAAGAGCACATGCCGCCCGTTCAGCGCTTCCTCTTGGAGCAAGGGATTGCGATAAGGGGGCGCACAGCCCCACAGATTCGCCGGAGTGACATCTCGGAAGGTTGCTACGCTCAACCCAGCCGTGAACGTCATCAGGTCCGCGCGATTGGGGTTCAAATCAAGAGTTGCTCCCATTCTCCCCACCTAAACCGCCTGCGCCGCCGCGATGATAGTTTGCATTTCCGCATCGCTCGGGGCCGGGTCGAAACACGCTGCCAGCAAGACACGCCCGCTGTTGAGCATAGCCGGCGTATCGTTGCCGTCAGGGGCCGCCAAGAGCGCGATATTATGCTCAAGCATCCCCGTCGCACCAGACCATGACGACTTAGAGAGACCATTCCAAATCCCCGTAGCGGACACAGCAATCAGCCCGGTTGTCTGCTGATTTCCCGCATCGTAAAAGGATTGGTCCCCGAAACTACCATAAAATCCGCCATAGTAGTCGGGAGCCAACAAAATGCCGTTTGGCCAAGAGGCCACGCCAGCTACCGCCATATTAGCCGCGCAGTTGCTGAACCGCACTAGCACTAGCATAGTCGGCGTACACGGGAAGGGCATACGCAAATACATGCTACTCCCGTTGCCCGTCCAGCCATTGACAGCATCCCACGTAGGCGCGACACCCTCGGTTAAGTCGCGTTCATAGCCCGAAAGATCGACTAGGCTTGCCTCATAGTCAGATGCGCCGACCGCAGCCCACGCCCCGTAAACCTTGTTAGAAATAGCCCCGTCATCGTTCCACCAGCCTGGCAACTCGGACGAAATGTTAGGAACCAACCCACTCAAGCCGGACAGCCCGCTCACTCCAGCCGTTACCATTCAGCATCTCCTGCTCAACCAGCACAGACCCCTCGCTCAGCCATGGCCTACTCCGTCCAATGGGCCAAGACGGAAACCTTGCCCGTGACCCCGGCGCCCCCAGCTGCCAGGGTGACAACAAGATCGTTCCCTGCCGTCGCCCGCTTGGGAACGGAAAACGGGATAAAACCAGGCCCAGCCGCCGTCACATCCAAAGACAGCACCGTGTCCGAATCATCCTCCACCAACAGATTGCCGCCCGTTGGAGCGCCGTCATAGGACCACGCGATGCCGGCGATAACGTGAGAGGAGCCCGCCGCGCCCGTGTACGTCACAACCGCCGCCGTGTTGGCCGCTGGCGCGTGAACGTCCGAGCTGCTATCGGCGACGGCCCCCAGCGCCACCACCTCGGCGTGGGTGTTATCGCCCATGTCCCGATACTTTTTGATGGCCCCACCGATGACCCGTATCAGCTTATTCGCCATTCTCGTCGTCTCCGTCTCTTTCTTGGTCAAACTGTAGCCGTGCTTGCTCTAGGTATGCTTGCGCTAGGTTAGCCTTGGCCTTTGACTCGGCGGCTCGATCCTTGTCAAGTTGTCGCAACTCATCATCCGTCCAACCCTCGCGGCGAAGCTGCGTCACCAGCGGAATCCCAGCATTAACGCTCGCTTGACGCGCCTGGGATTCAGTCACCGGCTGCACGGTTCGAGGATCATCCCAAATCGGGACAATCTGGGCCGCCGGAATAGGCCGCCTGGAGAGCTTGAGCATGAACGCGGCCACCTCGCGCCAGGTCACCCCGAACCGGCTCATGATGCGGCGCAGCTTTGCAATGAGCGGCGCCTCCATAGCATGTAGCGCCTCGCCGCTAGCCGATGCGCCGGAGCTGACCAAGTAGTGCTTGGGCGTGTCGGTGATCGTCGCCAGCGATGACGCCAGCTCTCGAATCGAGTCAAGAAAGCCGCCAAGATCCGTCTGTGAGAACTGGCCAGCCGATGTAGACTGCCCAACCCCATCGCCAGCGGGCAGCTCCCACACTTGATTCGGGCCATTCTTGAGCTTCGAGATATCCGCGTTGGTGATGACGTACCGCTGAGCAAAGGCGCCATATTCAGCGGCCACCATCATGTCGGCCAGCAGCTTATCAATGGCGTCCTGCACCGGCTTGGCGGGCTCGAGCTCGCTGGCCATATTGGTCGTGCGCCGGAAGTGAAAAACCGGGATCTCGGCGGTCGGGTTCTTAGCCGCGGGTTCCTCGCAAGGCTCGAACGACTGAGCGCTGGTCACGGCCTCGGCCTTGCCCTTGCTCACATAGTATTCGAGCTGGTCGGGGTAGTAGAGCGTCATATACCGCCGACCATCGCCCCCGACCCACCACTTGGCGGCGAACTCTTTCTTGCGCGGGTTCTCGCCGTCGTAGAACATATGACAGAGCCGCGGATCGTTGAAATAGGGCGCCGGGTTCCCCTCGTCGTCGGGCCATACGATCAGGAACGCCTCGCCGCAAACCAGCGCGGCCTCGTGGACATCGTCGGCGTCAATACTCATGCCGAGAGCGGACCATAGCTCATCAAGCAACGCGTTCGCGCCCTTGTCTCCAGTGCCCCAGCCCCTGAGCCGCAAACGGTTGAACACCGAGCCCACAACCACTTTGCACCAGTTCAAATGAAACGTCGCCAGGTCTGAGCCAAAGATCTCGGCCAGTCGCTCAGAGCTGTAAACGAGGCTCTGCTGGTTCCGGTAGTATTCCCAGTATTCGTTGTAGCCAGCAAGCTTGCCGTTCAACGCCGAGTAGGCCCGCTCCAAGTCTGTCGAGTTGTCGGACATAAGCTGCAAGCCTATATCCTCGCCGGTTTCAGTGCTTTGGTTGAGTACACTCATCCACTGTAGCTCCGGGCCTTTCTGTTGGGACTCGCCAAGGCATTGAATGCGCCGCCGGTCGCGTCCCAGATATCGTCATGGGGCAAGTCGGGCTGGTTGTGCATGTGACGGAGCCACCGCTCCGTCCAGGATGCCCCCCTGAGCACCGAGACATTGCCGGCCTCGGCCTGGGCCACAAACGGCTTCCCTCGGGTGATCTTGTCGCCACGCGACGGGATCCCCTTGGCGTCGAGGCCGCGGAGCATGGCCACGTATCGCCGGTTCTCACGTTTCGCCGCACTGCCAGGTTCGATCTCCCAGCGGACCACATACGGGGCGCCGCCGGCCCGTGCAGCATCGCGCCTGGACACCGCGCGCAACCGCTTCTCTACTTCCGCTGGGCCCAGCTGCTCGGCGGTCACGTCCTCAACATACCATCGACCGGCCACTGAGCGCAGGAGCACCGACGCCGTATAGTCGGGGTCGTCTTTCGCCACCTTTTTCTCGGTGGCCGCAAAATCCCAGAACCGGCAAAGCGTCCCGCCGTCGGGAATCATAGCGACCTGGTCAACCCAATCCCGATTGAACAGCACACCACCGGTCGGCCTGACATGCCAGTTGCCGCCGAGTAACCGTTCGCGGTCCACGTAGGGCAACGCCAACAGACTCGCCTCATACTCGGGATTCGCCTTGACCAGCGCCGGGTTGTCCCCCAGCCTGGCCGGGATGAAAGTGAACGACTTGGGCGGGATCTTGGGATGCTTTTCGACAAGCTCTGCCCGAGTGTCCGTCCACTCGATCTCATCTCCCGAACGCACAAACCACCGGATCGCCCCCGCGCGCGCAGGAATCGGGAACCCATCGTCGCCGATGTACCACTCGATAAACTCGGCCACCCAGCTGTCAGCATCCGGGTTGCAAGTCGCCCGGACGTAAGGGCGAATGCCACACGTCGAGCGGTTCCGGCTCAACATGTAGAAGAACTGACTCTCAGTGAAATGCGTCAACTCGTCCCAACAGATGAGCGGAATCTGCGCGCCCTGCCAGTCGAGCTTGCTGCCCTCGTACTGCATGTGAGCGAACTTCAACCATGCCCCCGATGGGAAGTGCCATTCAAGCACGGCTTGCTTTGGCGCCCCCCCAACCAGCGGGTAGAGCTTGGCCGACTCTGACCACAGTCCACCGGGATTGCGGATCTGAGGCGACGTGCGCCGGAACGTGACGCTCGTGAACTCTGGGTTGTGAATGTGCCGCAGGGGCTCAAACAGCAGCGCCCACGTTTTGCCGCCGCCCGCCGCACCGCCATAGAACGCTATATCCGCCGGTGTGGCCAGGAATTGCTCTTGTGGGCCTGCTTGTGGTCGAATCTCAGTCACCATCACGTCCGTTCGATGGGAGGTAGATGTGAACTGGTTCGCCGCCGCTGGTCACGTCAACCTTCTGGGCAACTCCAAGCCCCGCGCGATCAAGGATCTCGCTGGCCACGCTTTGACGCAGCTCGGGCTTTCGCTCTTCAAGGCCGCCTACCTTGACCTCGGCGGCTTTGGTGACCGCGCGTCTCAGCAGTTCGACCGCCAATGAGACGCCATCCTGGGCGATCAGCCGCACGGCTTCATCGACCAAGTCCTTGTGGGGAAAGTTGTAGACGGTTCCCTCAGAGATGCCCGCGATCTTGGCCGCCTGCTTGTTGGTGTCGCATTGCACCCGAGCGGACAGAAAGCGAATCTCGGTCTCTGTGAGCTGCCTATAGATTTGCTCAAGCTCGCTATTGACAGTTGCCATTTGGCTCCAAATCGCTGTACTTTGCTGTCTTGGCGCTCCCCATCACCGGTTGCCCTCACCATTGCGCCCATTGCCGGCCACCCGACCGTTTAGGCCGTCGTCACCTTGTGGAAAAGAGAAAGCGCGACACCAAGATGTCTTGTTGACATCCGAGTGCCGCGCTTTTGTAGTGCTAACGGCTTGCTATGCTATTTGAGCTGCAAGAACTCGATCTGTGCCGAGCAGTCCCCCCCGCCGAAGTTGACGAGCAGCTTCACTCGCTCGGCCTGGCAGATGATATCCTGGTATTGGGCAATCACCTGTCGCAACTGCTCCGCACGTTCGGGATGCAAGGGTTCTTGCATACTCACCTCCAATTATACCACGCCCACAGCCAGATGAAACCTAAACGCGCGATCTCAGACACTCCACCGCCGCAGAAACATAGTTGCTGGCCATCGTATGGCTCACATGCAGCATCTCGCCGATCTCTTGGAACCCGTAGCCACTGAATCGCAGGTAGAGCGCGATCAATGGCAACGGCTCCAAGTGCTCGCACGCCTGACCAAAGTTGGCGCGCGCCTCGTATGCGTTGAGCGGCTCTTTGGTCGTCTGCGTTAGGCTCATGGGCAACTCCATCTGCCGCGCCGTCGCCGCCACGAGGGGATTACTCGCCATCGCTCTCCTCCATCTTGGCCAGCGCGAACGCTGCCATGTCGCACGCCCAGCGGTAGGCGGCCTCCCAGCTCTCGAACGGTATGTCTTGCCCCGCAGGGCTGAAGACGACCTTGTGCGTCTTGGCCCTGGGCCGCTCTTGGATGTAGACGCCCAGATCGGGCAGATACTCAGGATAGGCCATCGTCCACCTCGTAGACCTTGCGCTCGGCGATTTCCTGGGCCTTGCCTGGATTGACCATCGCCTGATTGCCCCGCCTGACGGGCCTGAAATAGCCCACAATGCGGGAATATACCTCGCATGGAACCTTGCGTTTATCCATCGATCACCTTTCCATCCGAGCACCAGCCGTTAGGATCGACCTCGCTGCCGCTCATCATGCAGATCACGCGCACCCGAAACGGCCACGATTTGATAACGCCAGCACGCTCACAGTTTTTGCATTGCTTTTTCATACGTCGGCCTCCACAAACTCCTCACACGCCTCGTCGTCGGGGTCGACGGCCTTGGCCTTGAGCAGACACCGGCCCCGGTTGCCCGGAGCCAGCGCCACCCACAGACAATCGCGGCACGTTCGCGGCTGCTCACTCATCGTCGGCCTCCTCACGCGTACCATACCGACGTGCGTGACTCCTATGCTCGTACACGTGACAATAGCCGTCCAATGGCCACGCCTCTCCGTTGCGCTGGTCACATCCCACACACTCAATATTCGGGTCATCGACCTCGGGATGGTCCACCCTCCCCAGCGACCAAACGCACGTCTCGCACCGCTGCTGGCGGCGCTCTTCCAGCTCAAAAATGGCCAGCCCGACGGACCTCCAGACAGCATTCCCGTCGGGAATACTCTTCCGAAAGTGTTGGGAAATATTGCCCAGCATTTCCGAGGATATGCGCTCTCGCTCACTCATCGTCGGCCTCCTCTCCCATTAGCTGACGCATCATCCCCAAGATTTCTTGGAACTCAAGATGGATGGCGGTGAGGCTCGCCAGATGTTTCTGGGCGGATTCCAGCCTCTCTACACTCCGAACGCCTTGTTGTCTCTCTAACTCCGCAATCCGCGCGAGGAGCCGCCGGGCCCCGGCGACCAAGTCTTCGTTGTCGCAGACCAGCAGCGGCACGTCGATGCGGGCGTGGGCGATGAACTCCTGTAACGCGGCGTCGTCGCCTGGCTCCCAGTGCTCCCAGCACAACAGCACATCAGCACCCGAGGCAACGACTGCGCCGGGATACTCGTCATCTTCCGCCCCTTGCCATTCCCACGGCCCCTCGGGCGCCTTGCTGGCTCTCTCAGCAGCCCTTCCCGCCCGTTTCTCGATCTCGCGCAGCCGGGCTTCGGTCATCCACTCACTCATCGTCGCCCTCCCTCATCTTGTCTTGCACAGCGGCCAGCGCCAAAGCACCAACCTGGACCATCTCGCGCAACGGATCACCGCGCCCCTGGTATACGGCCTTGGCAACCTCGCCAAGTTCCATAGCGACCAACCCAACCCAGGTAGACCAGTCGTGCGAGTTGGAGCGGCCTGTCTCTACCTAATGTACACCCATACTATCGCGCTCATCAGTACGCTCCCAGTGCAACGCATACTAGGAACCCGCCCACGAATAGAATCACCAGCATCGCCACCATCTGCTCGATGGTGAGCTCTGGTCCCCAGTCATACTCGGCGCGCTCCCGCGCCTTATGCTCCGCCATCTCTGCCGCAGTGTGCGGCTCGTCATAGTAGCCCATCTCGTCCCTCCTTGTCGCTACATCGCCCCGACACGCAACACGCGCCGTAGACGACCAGCGAGATCACGAACACCAACGCACCAACGCACCCCAGCAGAGCCCAGCCCATCGCATCCTCCCTTACGCAAGCTCTCTCAACGCTTCACGAACTGTGATGCCCTTGAGGCGGGTGTAAAAATCAATCACGTCGCCACCATGGGCCTGACACACATAGCAATGCCAATGATCGTCGGGGTAGACTGCCAATGACGGGTGCTGGTCGTCGTGAAATGGACACCGCACCATCTGATATCGCGTCAAAGCCCCGAGTCCGAAATACTCGGCCACAGAGTGTCGGCGCTTGACATCCTCAATCGACACCCCCGCGCTCTCGGGCCTCATCGCGGCGTCGAATGGATCCTCCAGCACAATCTCTCTGGCGGCCTGGATAGGCGCTGGCGGCCGCTCGACGAGATCCCATATCGAGGCAATTTCGACGATATCCTTGGTCTCGCCCCGAGGCGTGTAGACCGCCCCTGATGGATGAACGCTTGGCGCCCCCAAGACGTACCCCCCGCCCGCTTTGATGTCCCACCCGTCGCCTCTGGCACACTGTGTTTCTTCGTGCGAGTAGAAGTACAGGTGCACTCCCCGCGAGGTCTGCACTCGATACGTCCCCCCCACCATCATGGCTGTCTCGCCATCGAGGGCCATCAGCCACCTCGAATAAGCCATGATGTCATCCCAATCCAGGACGACGAGTCCACGCCACCCAGTCACCACGGCGAGGTTATACCGCCCCGACGCGAACCACACTTCAAGCTGCCTCGATGACGGCAATTCCGACTGGTACTGTCGCCAACTGTCAATGGCGGGCCGCTTTGACCTCGCACAGCAAGGGATCGTTGCTATGCCTAGATGACGCCACCTGCGAGCTGCCTCGATTGGGCTCACGATTGATCCTCTTTCAGTGTAGGGAGTGTAGGGAGGTGTAGGGAAACGATTTGACCACAAAACATGCCTAACCACTACCTATAGTATGCTTCACCATCTCGTACCACTATCCCTAGTAGCTGGTGCAATAAGTGTAGGGAGTGTAGGGTAAACGCTCCATACCATATATATATATAGGTGTATGAACCGCTTACATACAATGTATGTAACAATAACCCTACACTACCTACACTACCTACACCTACCACTACCTGTAGTGCTGTTGCACTATCTCAACCACTACCTGTAGTGCTTAGGCTAGTGTAGGGAGATTTAGCGTCCCTACACTCCCTACACCTTTTAGGGCCAGGTGGCGCCAAGGTTGAGCTTCAAGCCGTCGTAGGTCACGCCCGTATTGCGGCGCGTCGCGTAGAACGCAAGCCGCTCCATCTCTTTCTTGAAGTTCTTGATGCTGAGATTGCGGAACCCGCAGTCGTGGCACCAGTCCTTGTAGGCGCTGTAGATGGCCGACGAAGAGACGGAATAGGTATCACCTACGTCACACTTGTCCTCGATAAACAAGCGCAGAGGGTTCGACTCGCGGCGGTATTTTTCGGTTGCCTGTTGAACCTGCGTGGGCTCGTCGAACTGGCCGCGATTGCGAAGGCGTTGCAACCCTCTGACCGCCCAGTTGAAGATCCCCGAGAGCTCGCCGTCGAGTTGTGCCTTGAGGTCGGGGATGCGCTCATTCTCGTCAAACGAGCGGTTGAACGGGATCACGCGCATCCGCCGCCAGAATCCCTCAGAGGTGTCAGAGACGGCAGGTAGCTCATTCATGGCCCACCACAATTTGGCCGTGGGATGCAGCTCGAAGGGCTCTTTGCGAATCTGGCGCACGCTCATGGTGTCACCACTGACTAGCGCCTTGATCATGGCGTCCTCGACCAAGTTCTCCGTGGATGATGCCTCGCTACAAAGGGCGATCCGCTTACCGGCAAGTGTGGCGAGCTGGTACTGCTCGCGGCGCAGCAAGCCCACGTTGAGTGCAATCGCGGCGGTCCCGGCGAGTTGCTCCAGGACGTGGAACAAGACGCCCTTGCCGTTGGCACCCTCTCCGATGCACCAGAAGGTCACGTGCTGCGAAACGTCGGTGGTGAGCGAATACCCGATGGCCTCCTGCACAAAGTCAATCAACTCTTGGTCGTGCGTCGAGCTGCGCGGATGCACAAACGAGGTGATCAGATACAAGTCCCACATGTTGGTGCGCGCGAACTCGTCATAGTTGAACGGCAAGACCGTGGTCAGATAAAAGCTCGAATCGTGAGGGTAGAGCTGGCAGTCGTGCAGGTTGAACACGCCGTTCTGGAGGTTGATTAGGTTGGTTGCCGCATCGAGCTGTTCCTCGGGAACAAACACCTTGGCGCGCACATAGTCATGCACCGAGAGGCACTTGCTCAGCGATGGCTTCTGGTGGTCTTTTGCCTCGAACTCTTCGAGCAGGCGCCAGAACTCGGCGCGCTGGGCAAGGTCATGGACGGGCGCCCAGACCTGGCCCGTCCAGCGCCACCACTGAGAGCGCGAATAGATGAGTGTGCCTTGATTGCGGGCCACATACTGGCGCCCAATTTCTGTGACGGTAGCGGTTTTGGTCTGCGTTGTCATTGCTCCCCCGTCCTCGCTTGATTGTGATTTCGTCGCTCTCCTCTGGACCCAGCGGGCCCAAGGGGCAGCGGCGAAGCTAGGCCGCCGCGAGTAGCAATTGGACGGGCGCCGCCAACATCGCGGGCTCATCCGTGGCTAGAGAGCGACCGCCTGTTGCTGCTGCAAGCCGCTGCAAAAACGCTTGGCCGCGCCCTCTCTCGGGGCCAATGTAAACCGTGTCAATCTTGGCATCGAACGTGCGGGCCACTGTGAGTGTGGACGCCTCATCGTTCGGCATCCCGTCGCTGAGTAGGATCAGCTTGATTCCGAGGCCATCAGCTACCTTGACGAACCTCAGCGCCGCCGCCATGTCGGTGCCGCCCGACTGAAAGGTGGGCACCCCGCCTGGGGAGAACTCGACGCGATCAGAGAACCCCACAACAGCGACCTTGCCGGGATTGGCTGCCTGGATCGTGGCCAGCTCGTCACAGGCAGCCTTGTAGCGGCTCCTGCCGTCCGGCGCGTCATGGCTTGCCATTGAGCCCGAGACGTCAACCAAGATGATTGCATCCACGCTGAGGAACGACTCCGCAAGTGGGCGTCCCTCGCGTTGGGCAACCGCGCCCACAGAACCTGTTATCATGGCAGTTGTGGTCATCGCTAGCCCCTCCCCGGCCACGTCTTCGCCTGCCAGACGAGCAACCCCAACACCGCTAGTGCAAAGATGAACTCAGGTAACATGTCGCCTCCTGTAGAGAACGCGGCTGGGTAGCCGTTCCAGCCCGGATAAACCACCCAGCCGCATCGATCACCTCATGCCCACCTCGTGGCGAACTTGGTCGCGCCTTGCGGCCAGTACGACACCAGGACAAGCCCTTGATTGTTGCGAATATCCTCCCACTGCTTGATGCGCCTCACGACGAAGCGCCCCACCTGCTCGACTGCCTCGACAAGCAGCCAGCCGCACCGCAGCGGTGGACGCCAGACTGACGCGCCTTGCACCACATCTAGGCCCGCCGTGAGCTGCAACCCAGCCTCGTAGCGCGCCCTCTTGGTGGCGTCGCTCAACGTGCGGTATGCCTCTTGGATCGCCATAAACTGCCGCGATGCGTCGGGCTCCTTGCACACGTCGGGATGCCACTGGCGGGCGAGCCGTCGATAGGCGCTCTTGACCTCAGCGGCGGTTGCGCTCTTGGGCAGCCCCAAGATCCCCCACATGGTGGGCGCCTCATCGGGGCGCGTCTCAACGCAGAACCACCGCTGCAACACTGGCAAGGGGAAGATGGCATTCCAGCCGCCATCGACCCACCCCGAGGCGGTCGATTCGCCGCCGCGATCTTTTGCGGCGCCCAAGTACTCCAAGCGAATCATGCGTTGCGTTGCTGCAGGGGCGGCCACATCTCGGGGCACATCCACATGCACCCCGAGATAGGTGGCCGCAAGATCCGCCAGGATGGCGGCGTGTTGCGGAGCCACGACCCATTGCTTCCCCTCAGCGTCCCAGCGGCGGTCACTGTGCGGCACTTTGGCCTTGAGCGCTGCCACCAGGCCAGCGTCGTAGGAGCTGCGAAATGCGAGCCCCCCCGGCGCGGGGTCAATTGTGGCATACTGCGGGCGGCGCATCGCTAGAACCCCTGGCAGAGATCGTAATACGAGCACCACTTGGGGTTGCATTTCCAAGTCGTCGTGTTGCAAGGAAACGCGCCCGCTTCGATGCTCTTCCAAACGCCGACAACGATCTCGGCTAGTCCTACCATCTGGTTCAGGTTGCGTGTCGTCTCGAATACTTGGGCTGCCGGCGACTTGGTCTTGGTGAACACATAGTGCCGGAATCGCAGATCCGGCGAGTGCTCCCACCCTTCCTGATTGAGAGCTACGAGGTAGAAGATGGGCTGCGTCTCTTGGCGCGCCTTCGAGGCGTTCCACTTGCGGGCCGAGGTCTTGAAGTCCCCAGGCACCCCATCCTCGGTGATAACGTCGATGTACCCAATGATGGGCACCGGAACCCCAGGGACGCGCATCTCGACGCGCTTCTCGATCACGGGCTCCCCGCCAATGACAAGGGGTTTGATCGTGGCGACTTGCGCAGCAACCTCGGAGGCGGCGAACATCCGCGCGCCCAGCTCTCTCATTTCGGGCTCGCTCTTGTCGCCCCAATCAATGACCGCATTGCGCCCGTCGCTAAGTTGGTCTTCCCACGATTCCGCCCAAAGTTTGGCGGGCGGCTCGCCCTCGATCATGGCGCGTTCGATTGCGTCGTGAAACGCGCTACCGAATACGAGCGCTGGCGAGGTGGGCACCCGCGGCTTGTCGATGTAGCGATACTTCCAAGATCGCGGGCAGAGCTGATATGTGCTGATTGACGAATAGCTGAGGTGGTCTAACATTATGCCGCCACCTGGAGCGCTTCGAGCACTGCGCTGCACTCCTCACTCGTTGAGGGAATCGTCCCCTCGTTGGCGGCCACGATCTGCTCGGCGGTGAACCCTGCCGCGATGATGTCCGCGATGGTGAGCTGTGCCGCGACTTGAGGCACCTCGGTCGGTGTCACGTCAATAACCTGCACGGCAGGTGCGGCCTCGACCTCTTTCAGGGGTTCGCCGTCTGCATTCACCGTGGCGCCCAACTCCTCAGGGCGATACAGCCCCCCGATTACATCCGGGAACACCACGTCGGCGCAGTAGCCCACAGCGCGCCACCGCAGCATATTGGCGGGATATTTCTCCCACGCGCTGCCCGCTTTGATGACGCCGGCGCGCTGGGCGTCCGCCATCGTGTACGTGCAGGTGTACTCGAACCCACCGACGCGGCGCATGGTCACCGTACAAGCCGACGGCTCGCCCTTGCTGTCTACCTCGTCTTTGATGCTCAGCCCCATCAAGTGGTCGGACTTTTGGATCAGCGCGAGCGCGCCCTTGGGCGAAATGCTCGGCTTGGAGTCGATCACGTGGATAAACTCGAACGCCGACGCGAGCCCCAGTTGCAGCTCATGGCCCTTGAGCATCACGACTGCGGCCTGTTCCTCAGTGACGCCGAACATCCGCGATGCTTGCACGACGGGCGCGACCGACTGAATGACCTGCCATGTCTCACCGTTCACTGGCACAAGTTCGTTACTCATCTCCCTCATCCTCCATTACTACCGCCAACCGCATATCGGCAGGCAGGCCCATGGCGGACCTGACGCCCGCCTTTGTGGCTGGCCCTATGCCCGGTACAGAGCCGCCCTCGTTTTGTGTTCTCGTCAAATAGTCGAGCGCCCATGCGGGGGATCCGCAATGCTTGAGCAGCGATCCGACTCGCCCAGATGCCAAGCCAGGGAGCGCGCTCAAGATGCGCTCGGCCGGGGTCTCGATCACGGCTTCGCGGCGCGCCTCGATTCGCGCTGGCCCGCGGCTGCGGCTTGCGATCCACTCCAACGTCTCGGCGTATTGCTTGTCAGATTCGCACCACGCGACGCCGACGCCCAGCTCTTGAACGGTCAGCAAGGCCCCTTGGACGGAGCGCCACTGCCATTGCGTCGGCTTGCCACGGAGCACCAAGACGCCCCGCACCACTGTGGGCAGGCCCACGACCACAAGGTAGGCCCACTTGCCGGTGGCGCGCATCGCGGCGGCCTGGTTGAGCAGGCGCCCGTCTGCAATGGATCCCATCAAGTCGTGGAGGGTCTTGCGCTCTACCACGATCATGGCGTCGTCAGTGGCCAGCCAAGCATCGCCGGCGCTGAGTGCGCTCGTGGCGACCTTGAGCCCCCCTGGCGTCAACTGCTGGCACCAGGGAGGCTCGCGGGTGTCAATCACTACGCCGCGCAGCATAGTGCTATCTCGCACGACTCGCGCAGCTCGTTGGCGGCTTGCTCATCACGGGCGAAGGCGATCCCGCCAGCGCGCCAGAAGCCAAGATGTTCGGACTCGGGCACGTAGGCCAAGATCATGCTCTCCACGTCTCGCACGTACTGCGTCCAATCAGGCGCCGACGACATTGACCACCTCCGCGCTCGTCATGGAGAACCGCTCCGCCAGCATGGGATTGCTGGCCAGTAGCGTCTCAAACTTGGCTTTGTCATGCCCGGCGCTCTCCCACAGTGGCGGCAGAAACGCGGCCCACTGTGAAAGATCCTCGGCGGCGGCTGCGTCGCTTTCGGGCTCGCTTTCGTCCAGGTACGCGGCCTCACACTCAGCCATGGTGCCAAACACGTCGAGGAACTCGACGGTGGTCCATGTCTCGCCCGGCTTGTTGTCGGGGCGCTCGGTGAACTGGCCGATCACCCACAACTCGTTGATCTCGCGGAGGGCGTTGAACTCGCCCACCTCAAGCCCCTTGATCGCGGCGATCTTTTCGGCCAATCGCTCCACAGACGGGCGCATAACTTGCTTGAAGTCCGACGTCCAGTTGAGCATCGAGCGCTCGATCAGCTTGCGCGTGGGATCAAGCGGCTCGACGGTGACATCAATCGCCACCGATGTGCGTTCGCCCTTGTGCGCCACGGGATCAAAGGGCACCTTGCCCTGACCCTTCTTGAGCACACACTTCCAAGCGTCTACTCGCACCTGCCCCGCGAATCGCTGGGGCTCATCGGTCATTGCATCATCGAACGGGTCAAAGTCATAAGGAACTGCTGTCATCTCGCCTCCTCTTGAACTGCCTCTGATAGTGTGCTATACTAGGGGCGAGAGCCCATCCCTCGCCCTAGCCGCTTGCGGGTTGCGCCCCGCTGGCGGCTACTTTCGTTGTCCTGGATAGCCGCTCGTATGTGACTCGAACGAGCAGCAGCTAGCCCGGTGATCCCAGTAGTCGCACCGCTTGCCGATGCAGCGGTTGTGGTGCCCGTAGGGGCACCCGCCCCTGTTAGCCATCTTAGCCCTCCTATTGGATGAATCGCTCGACTCGCTCGATTTCGTCAACCGTCCGCTTGAGCCCGACGGCCAGTCGGCCAGCCTTGGCGGGCTCGCCGCGCCGGTACGCTTTGCACACGGCCGCTGCCTGGAGTCGCGCCAGGATTTTCAGCTCGGCCAGGTCCATCGCGGGCGTCGGTTTCAGTTTCATCTCTGCCCTCCCAACTCGTCGACCCGGCGCGCCTCAAGCTCAGCGATCTGCTCCTTGATGCGCTTGATCTTGGCCTCGGCCCAGACCTTGCGCGCCCCGTCGGCCTCAGAAGCGACCCGTGAAGCGTACTCCTGCTCCTTCTGCAATGCAGATAGTTGGTCTGTCAGCCCCTCCGATATCGACGTTGATGCCATTCCAGTCCTCCACGATGATGGTCCACTCTGTCCCGATCTGGATCGTTAGGGGCCTGTTATGGGCCGCCCCACCTTCGCCACCTGTCCGCGCTTCGTATGCCGGTGTGTATTCATCCATGTCCCCTCCCGCGGTGGTGTCGCCTTGACGATGCTCAGTCGTTGGCCATAGTTTCTCCCTGCGCCCCTTGTCGGCGCCGCAACCCCTCGCGCACCAGATAGGCGACCATGTTCGAGCGGCTGCGCAGCTCCCTTTTGGCGAGTGCGTCCAGCTCTTCGATGATCTCGGGTGGCAAGGTGATGTTGACCATCTTGTGGTTGCGCTCTGCTTGTGTCCGTCTGCGCCTCGGTCGATAGACCGACGGCACTGGCGCTGGATCGGTCACCGCGACGCCGTTCTCCTTGCGTACCCTTGCTTCCATCCCGGCGTTGTAGCCGAGATACCACTCGCGCGACTCTTTGGGTTGCTCAGCCATCTCTCCCCTCCTATCCCCGCGCCCGCTGCGTGGCGTCTAGGCCGCGCTCGAGCAGCCACTGTTTGAGCACATGCTCGACCATGCTGGTGCGGGTTCGCGTCTCCTTCTCTGCCGCCGCGTCGATCTTTTCGATCATGCTCGGCGGCATTCGGACGTTTAGCTTCTCCCGCCGTTCCCTCTCTTCTGCCATTGACTTCTCCTCATCTAATGCGTGTCGCACTCTTATGATACCAATTATACCACGTCATACCACACCCGTCAAGTGCTTTTAACACGAGTTTTGCGCCAGATTCGTACCAATTTGGTGCGCGGGGGCCTGGAAAATCACTAGGGGCGTGGTATAATCAAGATAGTGTGTGGAGGAGAGAGTGCTAGGAAGAAGAGTTCTCGAGCTGCGCGAAGCTCGTGATTTGACCCAGGGCCAGGTCGTCACGCAAATGGCGTCCAGGCATGGTGTCTCGATCAAGCGCGGCTATCTGAGCAAGATCGAAACGGGCACGGTCAAGCTGCCAGGCCCCGATATTGTAGCGGCGCTTGCCGATGTTCTCGGCGCCACCGACGCCGACCTGCTCATGGCCGCGGGCTACATCCGCACCGGCCCGAGTGGCTTCGCGCCCGACCTCACCCGCCGCATGGATCGCCTCGCCCAGCTCGAGCCTAACATGCAGGGGTTCGTCCTCGGCGCCCTCGACGCGATGCTCGGTTACGCCGAGATGCAGCAGCCGCCACGCCCCGAGCCGCCGTGGGCCGACATGCCCCTCCGCGAGCGGGTCTCCGTGCTCGTTGACGCCCTCGAAGAGACAGCCTTGCAAATGCCCCCCCATGTTCGCGAGCGCTATATCGCGTATCTAATCGGTGACGCAGACACGCTGGACTTCAACGAGGATGCCAATGCGCCAACCCCCCAGGAGAGCGAAAGCCATGACCAAACCACTTGATAGGCTGCGAACGCGCCTGTCAACTATGCCCGATGCCGATTTGCGCACCGCGATAACGCGTCTCGAATGCGGGTTGGTGCTGGGGAGCGCCTACGTGCGAGAGATGGTGGAAGCACACTTGCGTGAGGTGCGTCGTATTGCCTAGCGCCCCCCCCGCTTTGATCTTTTTTTTTGCTTCCGAACGCGCTCCCTAGCTGGGGAGCGACTGGGAAGGATGGTCTAGCATGAGGACCGCTGCTGGGGTTCTGGTGATCTTCGGCCTGGGCGGGATGGTCGCCGCGTTTGCGTGCATCGTGGGCATATCGCCCTGGTCGGTGTCGGCGGTATCGACTGCCGTGACGTTCACGGCGGGCGCGCTGTGGGAAGTTGGGCGGAGGTACAAGAATGCAGAATGAGGATACGGTCATCGTGGCCCGAGAGAGCGCCTGGCGCCTGGCGTGGTGGATCAAGGCGATTTTCACCGGCGGAATCTGGCTCATCTTCTGGGGCGCCAACAAGCTGGTCGTCACCACTCGCCGGGTCTATCTGACCTCGGGAACGTTCAGCAAGAAAGAGCGCAGCATCCCGCTCGGGCGCGTTCAGGATGTCAGTCTCAAGCAGGGGATGGTCGGGCGAATGTTCGGCTACGGGGACCTGCGCATCGAGTCGGCAGGCGGCGCGACCACGGAGATCGTCGCCAAGGGGTACGGCAAGGCGGCTCGGGTCCGCTCTGCCCTTTTGGAGCGTATGCAGTAGCGTGGTACAATCTTGCCAGTCGTGGCGACCTGTGGGCTGAAAACAGAGCAGACGCCACGGCCAAATCGGGAGAGGGTGCCAAGATTGCGGCACACTAGGGGTAGGGCCAACATCGCAGCCACACACTATCAGTAGTAGTACGCAAGCCACCCTGGCTCAATCGGCAGAGCAGACGCTTCGTAAGCAATCCTTTCTGCCGACCACAACCCCTAGTATGCTGAGATCATCGGCGCACTAGGGGTTGTGTCTTGTGCCTCGGATGACCCAAAGAGAGCAGACGCTTTTCGACGCGCCCGGCGATATCCTGACGCTGGCCTATCAGGCGTTCATCGTCTCGCGCCAGGCCAAAGGCGTCACCGCGTCCACGCTGCGATACTACCGGGCACACCTGCCCCGCTTTGTCGCCTACCTCAGAGAGCAGAGCGTCAGTACCCCCAACCAGATCACCTCGCACCACATCCGCTCGTTCCTGGTGGCGCAGAAAGAGCGAGGGCTCAAACCCGCCGCCGTCCACATCTATGCTCGTCAGATCAAAACGTTCTGCATCTTCTGCCAGCGGGAAGAGTTTGCCGACTCTAACCCCATGGCCCGCGTGGATATGCCCAAGGTGCCGCAGACCATCCTACCCGCGTACACGTCCACCGAACTGCGCGCCATCCTCAAAGCCTGCAAGCAGCAGAGAGACCGCGCCATCGTGCTCGTGTTGCTGGATACCGGCTTGCGTGCCTCCGAGGCGTTGGGCCTAACCGTGGGAGACATCGACCTGGGTACCGGCAACGTCATGGTGCACCAAGGCAAGGGAGGCAAGGACCGCATGGTCTACCTCGGACCGCGAACGCGCCGAGAGCTGATTCGCTACTGGCGCGAACGCGATGGCCTGCTAGACGATGCACCTGCGTGGATGGACCAGAGGGGCAAGGCGCTGCGCTACTGGGGCTTGCGGCAGATGTTCGAGCGGCTATCAGAGCGGAGCGGGGTCAAGATCACGGCGCACGGGTTCCGGCGCACGTTCGCCATTGAGATGCTGCGCAACGGAGCGTCTATCTACCACCTGCAACGGCTGATGGGTCACAGCGACCTTACCGTCCTGCGCCGCTACTTGGACCTGGCCGAGACCGACCTGAGCGATGCCCACCGCAAGGCGTCGCCGGTGGACCACATGCTGTGAACGCCAAAGGCCCGCTAGCGTGTGCCAGCGGGCCTTTGGCGGTTGTAGCGGGGCGGGCTGTGAGGATGACACAACTATGACAATGCCTTCCTGATTTTCTTCTCGATCAGATGCACGTTGCTGATGGGCGTTATCACGTGTCGAGCCACCTGCCGGGCTAGATCGTGTTCGTCGCGCTCCCTCAGCGCCGCGGCCAAGATTCGTCCCTTCTGCGTTGCATCGATTACTGCGGTGCGACACTCTGCAATCAGGTGCTCTAGTTCCAAGTCCATCACTCTTCCTCCCTCTCTGCTGGCCTGCCCACCTTGGGCAAGCCTCGCTCGGCCAACTCTGCTACCGCGTCCAACGTGATGACCCACGTCTGACCGACTTGCTGGGCGTCTAGTACTCCCTCGCGGCAGTAGCGCGTGATGGTTGGCCGCCTAAGTCCCAGCAACTCGGCGGCCTGGGTCGTGTCGAGGAGGAACAAGCCCTCCTCGCGTGCCTGGGCGATGCGGGCGGCGATGATCACGCTACTCCTCCAGGCTCTCGGGTGTGTAGACGGCCCCGCAGGTGGCGCACATTACGGCGTCACCCCACCAAGTTAGATAGTCCGCGCGCCGCTCGCCACAGAACCCGCAGCGGTCATCGGCGGAAACCAGCCCCGCCCCCGGTATCGTAACCCTGCCCAGCGTCTCGGAATGGTGGGTCTTGACGGTTCCGGTGCGCTGCTCGCTGCTGGTGCCTCTGCCCCTGATGATGCTTGCCATTGGTCCCTCTCCTGTCAATGATTGGGGGCGGGTTGTTCCCGCCCCGCTCAGCGCGCCTAGCTCGCCCAGCTCTGAGCCAGATCGTAAGCCTTGCCAGCGTCCTCCTCGGAGATCGTGACGTGCTCGTGAACGACGCTCCATCCGTCTTGGTGGCCTGGGGTGTGGATGGTGAACCCCTCGCCATCGCTGATCCACCGCGCCCAGGCGATAGACGCCTGCTTCGGATCCTTGATCCCCTGAAAGTGGTCTATGTCGCCATAGATATCATTATAGATGTGGTTCGCAACGTGCTCGATTACCTGCTTGCTTGTAAGCGCCATCGTGTCTCTCCTTGTGTGTTTCCCCATCCGCTTATGGCTATATTATAGCACACGTGCTCACATTTGTCAAGGGGTAAACGGGCCAATCTGCCAAAGTCATCTCAACTAACAGGCATAATAAATCAGCCCGCTCGATGGGGAGAGGGTCCACCGAGCGGGCCTAGCCCCCGTATGCGCGCGGGAGGGAGTACGCGCGCGGAGGGAGGGGCGTCTGTTGTGGCCGCCGGACTCGCACCGACGGCCCTAGGGATGTCAGAGTAGCGCCTCGCGTACCTTGGCCAGCTTGGCCTCCAAAGCGTCGATGCGTGCTCGCCCGAAGGCCACGGCCTCACTGACGGCCTCGATGGCCTCAGCTTGCTTGGCCTGAGTGACCATCGTGTCGCCTACGTCGGCATTCAGGTCGGCGACCTTGGCCTCTAGCGCGTCGATGCGCCCCAGGTAGGCGTCGATAGTATGTTCGAGCCCTTCCAGCTCGGCGTCCTGCCGATTGACCACATCGATCAGCGCCAGCAGACCCTCGGTCGTCTCGGCGACCTTGGCGGCTAGCTCGCTCACGTCGGGCGGCTCGGGCGGAGGTGGCGGCGGCTCGTCGTCGGTGGGCAAAATGACGATGCGGTGGACCCAGCAATGGCCGTCCAGCGCGAGGCCTACCATGCCATCGACCGTGGCGACCACCTGCTCGCTCTCGACCCACGTCTCGTTACCGTTGGGCGCATAGATGACGCTGGCCCGATAGTTGCCGTCCGGGAGCCCTGCGTCAATCAACAGCGCGTCCTCGTCGCAGCGACCGATGCCGCCGTGGCCATACATGTGCTCGGTCAGCCCAGCAGGCGCGCCGCGCCAGAGCGCCGAGTCCCGGCCACCTACGATGGCGTTGGCCCAGATTTCGCCGCGTACCCACGGGCCAGGATAGCCGCTCTCATACTGGTTGCCGGGCGGCGGCGTGTCCGTGTCGCGGGCGATCCACATGGCGACCGTCTCGGGCGGTGAGTTGGCCACGTCGAGCACCCATTGCCACAACCCGGGGATCGCCGCGATGGTATCCAGCCCGCGAATCTCGGTGTCAAACACCGCCATCCCGTTGGCTGCGCCGGTGATCATGGCCCAGTAGGCCTCGGGCGGCGAGTCGATGTTATAGGCGTGCTCCCAGCAGACGGGCAGGCCGCGGTCTACCGCATCCTGGGCAATGTCCATCAGCCCGCCATCTGGGCCGGGCGGCATGTTAGCGATGCCGTGCTGGTTGCGCGCGTCACGGACCAGGCCGCAGAAGCGGACGTTGACGCCCGCCTCCCAGCACATCAGCGCCAGAGCGCGTCGGTTGGTGGGCCCGGTCAAGGTCATGTAGAGCGGCGTCGTTGGGAATGCCTCGGCGTACCAGGAGAGCGCGTTGGCGAAGAATCGGCCTGGGTTGTGCCCGTTGAGATCGCAGCCCTCGGCGTTGGTGACGGTCTCGCCATACATGGCGGTGCATATCCAGACGCTGTGAACGCGGGGATCGCCGTCGTACCGCTCGCCGAACGCGGCCACGAACTTGGCGAACGCTTGGTCCCAGGCCCACGAGTTCCATGCGGGATAGGTGCCGCCGTTGCCATCGTCCCAGCCAGCGCCGCCACCGTAGACCCAATCGGGCGTTGTATCCTGGTTCGGGCCGGGAATCGGGATCATGCTCAGCGCGACGGGCTTGCCCAGCTCGGCGGCGCGGTCAAGGTAGGCGTCCACTATCGGCCAGCTGTAGGCATTCTGGCCTGGGTTGAGCTGGTCCCAGCCCCACCACATCCACGAGCCAACCGGCCCCCAGGTGGGCAGGTCGGCGGGGTCCACGTTGGTGTAGTCGTGCATGACCATCATTGCGGGCGTCGGTGGCGTCCTCATTGCGGCTTTACCATCGCCATCAGGTTGGCGACCACCTCGTAGCCGAACGTCGCGATGGAGCAGGCGACGAACGCCAGCAGCAACGCGTTGGCCAGCTCGGGCGCGGTGGGTGCCCAGTCGCTTTGGATGGCCTGGAACACGCCCGCGATGGCGAGGCAGAGCACCAGACATATCGAGTTGACGGCGACGCCGCGCCAGGGCTTGTCGGGGATATACTGCTTGACCCATTCGGTCAGCAGGCCAGCGATAACGACCATGCCGACTACGGATAGCGCTCCGCTGATGGTAACGGGAAGCTCGTTCATCTCTCCTCCTCAACTTCTACGCCCGCGCCAACAATCCAGGCGGCTAGACGAATCAGGGCCAGCGCAACACGCGCTCGCCAATCGTACACAAGATGCACGGTGAACGTCGCGCCCGAGAATACCTCGCTTGCTTTGATAGTCTGAGTGCTTAGATTCATCTCTCCTCCTCTTTCTTCTCCCAACGCATCAGGTTGCGCACATGCACAACGGTGTAAATTAGCACACCGGGTAGCAGTCCCCATTGTTGGGTGCCGACCGCGTATACGATCCAGATGCCTTGATTTGCGATGCCCAGCCGTGGCCCCCACTTACTCTTGTTGCCCATCTGCCAGAGCATCGCGGCGCTGGTCGCGCTCAGAAGCCAAGATAGCCAACCCATCATCTCTCCTCCTCTTATTAAGCGATGTCGGCCATTTTGATAATAACGCCCAGCCTTACTATCGTTGACGTTAATTGCCCAAGCCGGGCAGATACACGGTCTCGCTCACAACCTCTCGAATCGCCGCCATCGTCTCGCGGAGCGGCACCACCTGGGCCGTCAGCTCGGCGACCTCGCGCTCCAGGCGTTCGACCTGGAGACGTAGCGCGACGACTCGCGGGTCGGTCATTCGCCGCTATCCTGAACGAGCCGGTACGTCGGCACCGAATACCGCGAGCCCGGGTCCAGGATGCCGTGTAGCATCCTGCGGCCTGCGGGCTTGACGCTCCCGGCCTGGACCAGCCGCCGGAGCTTGCGTTGCGCGCCGCTCTCGGAGCTGCACCAGCTTGGCACGAGGTCTCGCACGGCGAACCAGTCTCGGTCTTCGTCGGCCTCTAGGCGCTGCGTTGCGGCCAGCAGCGCGTCGAGATCGTCCAAGGAAAACGCGGGCGTTGGCTTTGGCATGTCCTCTCCTACTCCACTATCGCGATCGGCGCCCTCTCGGGGTGCTTGTACAGCAACCGCTCAAACTTGACCGGCGCGTCGTTGCGTTCCACCGCCGATGGCGTCACCTTCACCAGTGCCGAGCCGATGTATGCGCTCCGAATGCGGTTGGGTGTCTTGCCGGTCCTGGCATAGTGCGTCTGAATCTGCCAGCTTGGAACGGCCACGGCCTCGCGTAGCCCCGCGCCATGCGTTACCCACGAACTGTGGGTGTGATGGCGGATGATCCCGTGGGCTGTTTGCCCTTCACGCTCAGCCGCCTCAATCAACATATAGCGCAGCTCGCGTTCTAGAGGCATTCCTCGGTTGACCATGGTGTAGCTCTGACAATGGGCGATGTCGAGGCGAATGCCGCCAACACGCCCATCCTGAATCCAGTCGTGGGCACAATGACCGAAAGCGTCTGGCTCGCACCCCATCTCGCGGGCGATGTACTCGGCCCAATCGGCGCAGTTTTTGTCGTGGTACTCTGTGCCTTCGACCGATAGTACCTTAGCTCCGCGCTTGAGCTTGGCTTTTACCGGCTCTAGGAAGGCCAGCGCCGCCATAGCCTGCCATTCCGAGTCGGGCTCCCAGATGTAGTGCCCTTCGCTCTTAGGCTGGACACCGTCGATCAGGTCGCCGCCCAGGATGCAAAAGTCGAGTCGGGGCAAGCTGGCCACCATGTCGGCAAAGCATTCGTTGAGGTACTCCTGCACAAAGTTGGGCCGATGGGTAGACCCATAGCTCGTCAGAAACCCTGTCGGGCACGGGGAATACATGCTCCCTACGTGCAGATCGCCCAGTGACAGACCAACCCAGCATCTCTCTTTCGGCAAGGCCCTCTCCCCTCTTCGGTTGTCAAGGTGTCAGTGCTTGCAACGCCTGCGCGAGCGGTTGGCCGATGATCCCACCCACAGCGCCCGCCACCACGGCAGCGCCCGCCAGCTTGGCCCAGCTTAGGCGCATTTTGTCCACATGCGCCTCGACTTTCTCCAGGCGCGCGACGTGGTTGGCCGCTCGGGCCAGGATTTCTCTGTAGGGGCACCGCTCCGCTTCTGTATCTTGGAGAGCCTGGAGCCGCGCGAGCTGCGTCGATAGGGAGTCCAGCTTGGCGTCGAGTCTGTCGATGTCCGCACGCGTGATGTCATCTGGCATGATAGGGGGCTCCTATGCGAGTTGAGCGACGGAAAAGAACGGCGAATAGTTGTTCTGAAAGATCGAAAGATTCGACCCTCGGTTGTGCCAGACGTACAGCTCGGCATAGTCGCCCACGTCGAGAAACCAATCGAGCGCGATCTCGTGATAGACTTGCCCGCTGCTTGAGTCGGCCTCCTGGCGCACGCGTCGCCGAATCGTGCCATTGACGCGAATCTCGAGCTCCCGCAGGCCGCTGGTATAGGCCGACCAGCCGACGCCGCCCTTCATGGTGTAGAGCGCCGGGACGGCGGCCGTCACCCGAGTGGGATTGGTCGTTGTGCTGTGCATCCCGCCGACGTTCTTAGTTTCGGTGTCCCAAGAGAGAGCCGTCCATGTCGAGGTGGCAATCGATGGCGCACTCGACGCGGTGAGCACGCAATATGGCCTGACAATCTCCATGGCCTGGAGGTCGCGCACCGCGCGCTTCAGATCGCCTACTTCGTTCCAGAGCGCGTCCTGGGGTCTATTCAGCATCTTCGGTCTCCATGATCAGCTCTTCGTTGTTGTCTCGATCCACCGTGACGGTCACACTAACCAGCTTGCGATCCACCTCGTAGCTCAGAAACCGCGTCTTGAACAAATCGCCCAGAAAGTAATGAACGCCATAGCAGCGGCTCGGCGTTTGGATCACCGAGTATCCCAGCTCTTTGCGCGCCCGGTTCTGCTCGATGATCTCGTTGCCGCGCTCGGCATGTACATCGGTATCGTTCGTGTCGCGGGCGTCGCGGTGAGCCTCGATACGGTTCCACGGGCTGAGCGCCATGGCCGTCGCGTCGGTCACCCATTGGGATTGGCGCGTCTCACCCTGTCCCTGCCCCACGACCCAGACAGCATTCGCGCCGCCATCGATCTCCTCCAGGTAGGGATCGCCCATATTGTCATAGTTGACCGCAAAGAGCACCGAGCCTGTGCGATCGGTGCCGCGCTGGCCGTCGTACCAGCGGAACTCGAATGTCGCCGCGCCGGTGCCCACGATGTCAAAGTCGCCGCCGCCAGTGCGCGCGATGGTCTGACATTGCTCCAGGAGGTTCTTGCCGATTCCCGTGCCGCTCCAGGTGTTGCCGCCTGCGCCGTCGGCCTCGATGGTCAGGCCCGAGAATGCCCGCGCCCCGGCGCCCGGCCCGGCGTTCTCATCGACGTACTCTTTGATGACCGTCTCGGCCTTGTCCGACTTGGTGCTTTCGTCGCTGCCCGCGGCCTGGGCGATGATCCGACGCCAAAGCAGGTGCGGGTACTCGTATCCCTTGCTCTGAAAGTGCCAGCCGTTCTCGTCTCGCCAGATTCGCGGCTGCCGGTGAAAGCCCTCATATTCGAGATACCAATCGAGGCCCGACTCGGGGATGCGTCGCCAGACCTCGACCTGGTAGTCGAGGTCAAAGAGGGAACGGAGCGCACTGGCGTCCTGCTCGGCGAATTGGTCGCCGCCGATTTGCAGGATGTACGGCCCGGCGCCGTTGTTCTGGCGCGTGTAGGTCAGGCTCTCCCAGTCGGTAAAGACCGGCGACTGGGCCGCGCCCGTCGTATCGTTGAGGATGACCTTGTGCTGAACGAGCATCGGCTAGCTGCCCACGTAGCAGAGGAAAAGCAGCGCATAGTAGGGCGGCAGGGTAGAGCCGCTGGCCGTGGATCCGCTGACCGTGTGTGCATGAGAAGTGTCTGCGACTTCGTTCCCGCCCGCCGTCATGTAGTCGACGACGGTCGGGCCGCTCAGTGCCAGCGTACCGGCCGCGTGAGTATGCGACGCCGCGCCGCCCGTTGCCGCCAGCGCATAGCTGTTGCCCGCACCCACGATAAACTTGTCCTCCAGGTTGGGCGTCGCCACACCGTTGACGGTATCGCCATTGCAGACGTGCCATTCCTCGATGGCCGTCGAGCTGTCTGGGTCAATGGGTCTGTCGCCGTCCGAACCGCCCAGCGTCCCCGACCACATGATGATTTCGCCCTTGATCCGCTTGCAATCCGGGTCGAGCTTGGCGTTCGTCACCGCCTCGTCAACGATCTTGAGGGTGCCAACCGAGTCGTTGTCCATCTTGGCCAGCGTTACCGATGTGTTCGCCAGCTCGGCGGTATCCACCGCGCCCGAGGCGATTTCCGAGCTGCCCACCGCGCCGGTGGCGATCTTGTCGGCGGTCACAGAGTCGGCGGCAAGCTGGTCCGTGTCCACCGCCCCCGCCGCAATCTGGTCCGTATCGACCGCATCGTCTGCGATCTTGGCCGTCGTTATCGCGTCATCGGCCAGCATGTCGGTATCGACCATCGTGGCCATGCGGGTATAGTCGCGCAGATCCTCTATGCCGCTGATCTCGCCAGCATCGTTGACCGTGTAGCCCGCGAGCGCGATCTCCCAGGTCGTGGCGTCTGTTTGGGTGAGCGAGGGGTACGAGCCGGACGATCCTTCTAGTGCGTCCGCTCGGACGGTGTACTGGTCGCCGCCGCTCCAATCGACGCGGAGCACCACATAGTCCTTGCGCGTCTGGCCAGCCGGGGCGCTGGCCACCGTCAGGTCAAGGCTGGCGTCGTTCATGTAGGCGAATCCAGCGACGACCGCTGCACCGGTGGCGACTGTTACCTCGTTGTCGTCGTCGCTGCTCACCTCCAACGTGTCAAGCACGCCGCTCGAATGCAGCGGGAGCACGCCATACTCGTCAGGGTAGCCGCGAGAGAACACCAGGCGCCAAAACTTGCGCCATTCGGCGTTTGTGTAGGGGCGCCCGTCGCCCACCTGCGGGCCTGGGGTCGTCGTGTCGGGCCAAGGGAACGATAGTTCTGCCATGTCTTACACTCCCGCATATTGGGTGTTGAACTGAACCACGATCTGCGTCTCATTGGTTGCGCTGCTGCATTCGATATGCATTTGGTTGAGCCCGCCGTTGGCCTCGGGATGGGGCGCTAGATGAAACGTCCCCAGGTCCGAATCGTCAGAAAGATACTCCAGGATATCGCCGTCGGTGGAGGACTCGATGGTCTTGTAGCGAGGCCGAAGGTCGAACGTGACCACCTCGCTCGCCGCGATGTCATAGCTCTTATCGTCGAGGTCGAGCAGTTCGTCGGTGGTCTCGTTCTCGATGATGAGCCCGTCCGCAGGGCCAGTTACCGTGATGATGGGCCAGCCTTTGTGATGGCCGAAATAGGGGCGGACCTCGGTCAGATCAATCGTCGCCGCGCCGAATCCGGCCGAGAAGCCCAGCGAATAGGCCCACGAACTAGAGCCCGCGCCCAGCTCGTAGACCCAGGTCGTAGCGTTCGGGTCGTAAAAGTTGGGGTCGTTCGCCTGGAGGCTGAGCACAACGCGCTGGTGGCAAAGCCCATCTTGCCCGGCCGTTAGCGGCATATCGAGCGCGCCAATGAGCCGCGCCAGGATCTCTCGCTCGGATCCGTCCTCACGTAGCGCGTGGGCGTAGCACCCGTTGTAGGCGTCCGCGAACATGAAATAGAGCTCGTCGCGGAGCGTCGGCAGCTCGGCCCATGTGTCAGCGATCACGTCAAAGGCGAATTGCATCACCCGTGGATCCCGTCGGGCATGAGCCTCAACGACGCCGTCCTGATAGGCGCCCACTTGGGTCAGGTGCACGGTCTTGGCAATTCCCGTCCCCGAGGTGCCATAAAGGTAATAGTGCGGCGGGTAGAGCTGAAGCGTCTCGCCGCGAATATCTCGGAAGGTCCACCGGCAAGCCATGCTAGGCCACCCCCAGTTGCAAAGCTCGGATCTGGTCAGAAACGTCGGCGGCGTTCGTCGGGGTCGAGAAGCTGTTAGTCAGGTTCCAATAGTGATTGGTTTCCATCGTCGTGCTGGCGTTTTGCGCCGCAAGCTGAGCCGCGCCGAATGCGGTGGAGCCCAGCGTCGTTGCTTCCTTGACCATGGCCGCCAGCTCGCCAAGCTGGGAGGCGAACCCCCGATTGATCTCGGCGCCGATGGTTTCGCCCAGGTTGAACGCGGCCAGGGCCAAGGGCTCGGTGCGATCAATCAGCGTCGCCTCAATTCCTTCGAGCGAGCCCGTGATAATCTCGTGCAGCTGCGCCATGCCGTTGGCCAGGATCCGCCCGAGCTGGGTCAGCGCCGTTCTGGCGATCTTGGGCATTCCCTCGGTCGATTGGATGGCCTCGGCCAGATGAGCCAGAGTAGCCGCGATCATAGCAGCGACTTCCTCAGTCGCTCCCGCGCTTTCGAGGCCGCCGAGGATCTTGCCCATTCGCACGATTCCGCTGGCCACCGTCCGCACTTTGTAGAGCAGGTTGGCAATGTGTCGCTTGGGAAGCTTGGCCTCGGCCAGCTCGCCCAAGTTCTTGACGATATCGAGCACCGATTGCAAGCTGCCCGCAATCGAGGCGAGGCGATCCCGCCAAGAGTTGAACGAGTCGGTGACGCTCTGGTCAAGCAGCTTGGGTAGCTCGTACTTGAACGCCTTGTGAACCATCCGAATAATGGGGATCAGATGGTCGGACAAAATGATCGTCCACTCTTCGAGGTTGTCGCCGATCTTGGCCAGCGCCTCTCGTCCCGCTGCCAGGTCGGTCGCAATCCCGGTGACCGACTTGATCATGGCAGCAATCGAGGCGAGCCGGTCGCGCCATTGCTGAAAGCTCGCCGTTACAGAGTCGTCCATCAGCTTGGGGAGCTGGTACTTGAACACCTTGTGCATTTGCTTGACAAGCGGGATCAGCAACGTTTGCACGAACTTTTCGGTGCGGTCCACGCCGTCGTAAAGCTTTTTGAGCGCATCGTGAGCGGCCAAAAGGTCGGTAGCAATCGCGGTCGAATTGGTGATCATCCCCGCGATGGCCGAAAGCCTGGTCTGCCAGTGCTGCATCGAGGCGTCAATCGAGCCGTCGAATAGTTGGGGTAGCTGGTACTTGAATACCTTGTGCATCTGGCGAATGAGCGGGATCAAAAGGGTCTGTACGAATTTCTCGGTTCGATCTACGCCCGCGTACAGCTCTTTGAGCGCGTCGTGGGCCTTGAGCAGGTCCGTGGCGATTCCAGTCGAGCTGGCGATCATGGCGGCGATGGACGAAAGCCGCTGCTGCCAATGCTTGAAACTGGCCGTCACTGTATCGTCAAGCAGTAAGGGCAGCTGATACTTGAACACCTTGTGCATCTGACGAATCAGGGGAATCAGCAGCGTTTGCACAAACTTTTCAGTTCGATCCACCCCGGCGTATAGCTTTTTCAGGGCGTCATGGGCGGCGAGCAAGTCGGTGGCGATTCCCACCGAGGATTTGATCATGCTGGCCAACGAGCCCAGGCGGTCTTGCCAGCGCTTGAAACTGTCCGTCACTGTGTCGTCGAGCAGGAGCGGGAGCTGGTACTTGAAGACCTTGTGCATCTGCTTGAGCAGGGGAATGAGCTTGACCTGCACGAACTTTTCCGCCGGGTCTACCTTGTCATAGAGCCGCTTCAAGGCGTCGTATACGTCGGGCAGATCGGAGGCGATGCTGCCGCCAGACTTGACCATGCCCGAGATGCTCGAAAAGACGCCGGTCAGCGCCTTGGCCGTTTTTTCCACCTCGGCGACGGGGCGGCTGGCCCTTCGCTTTAGGCCGATCTCCATGCCCTCCATGATGGCGTCACCGACCTTCATGAACTCCTTGGAGGGCGAGCTGATACCGAGAGCGCGCTTGGCAGCATCGAGGGCCGCTCGAGCCGCATTGGCTGCCCGTTGGCCCAAACTGTGGGCAGCGTTGCGGATGCCATTGCCGATGCCGTCAATGATGTTTCGGCCGACCTGGCCCCAGTCGATGTCAGTGAACTTGCGTTTCACTTCCTGAACTTTGGTGCGAACAAAGGTCACGAACGGCTTTAGTGCTGTTCTGGCAGCAGTGATGAGCTTGGCCCCGATTCCGGCAACGAACGTGACAATCGAAGTCCAGATTGTGTCCCACTTTTCCTTAACCTGGGTCAAGAAAGTGACGATCTTGGCCTTGACGATGAGCGCCCACGCGACGATTTTGGTGCGGATGGCGTCGATCTTTTCCTGAAGAACGCTGCGCACCTTCTCCCAGCCGGCCGTCCACTTGTCTTTGACCTTGGTGAGAAACGAATTGACCTTTGACCGAATCAGCAACAGGGCGAGGCTGAGCTTCTGTCGCGCGGCGTCGATCTTTTCCTTGAGCGCGGCTTTGACCTTCTCCCAATCTTGGCGCCACCGGGGGTTGAGCTCGTCCATCTTGGAGTAGAAGCCGCGCTTCATGGCCTCCAGGGCACCAGGCAGAAGGCTAGTGAACCAGGTTTTGATCGACGTGAAGGCGCCCACCAGCTTGTCACGAGATGAGGACACCTTGCCGCTGATGAGATCCCACTTGGCTTTGATGGCATCCCATAGCGCCTGGGCGCCGGCGGGCAGCGTCTCGGTAAGCCAGGTCTTGATGGTGCCGAACCGCTCAACGAGCGCATCCTTGACCTCGGTCACCTTGGTCGAGATGGCGTCCCACTTCTCTTGGATCGCCAGCCACAGAGCGGCCGCCCCCTCGGGCAGCGTGGTCGTCAACCAGGTCGCCAGCGTATCGAATGCCGGCTTGATGTGGTCGGTCCAAGCAGTCGTCACCTTGGTGCGAATGCCGAGCCAGTCCGATTCCCAAGCCAAGTGTAGCGCCGCCGCGGCAGCGCCAATAGCGGCGATGGGAACCAGGACCGGAGCCAGGGCGGTGATAGTGGCAAGGGCAGCGGTTCCAGCAGCGACGGCCCAGGCCACAAAGGCGGGGACTACCACCGTGATAAGCACCGCTTTCAACCCGAACAGGACTGAATCGAGATTCTCCGAGATAAACGTGGCCACCTGCTCGAACGCGGGCACAAGCGATGTCTGCACAAAAGACCAGACAGTCGTCATAGCGGGCAAGAGCACGGTTTCCCAAGCAGTCTTCAGCCCCTCGATGGCCGTCGGCAGTTGCTCCAACAGCCAGGAGCCCATGACGGAGAGGGCCGGCACAAGGCTATCCTGGACGAACAACCACACGGCGTCGAGCGCGGGGAGCAGCACGTCGGACCACGCACTCCGAGCCGCCTCGATAACCACGGGAACGGTCTCGCTTAGCCAGACTCCTAGGGCGTAGAGCTTATCCGCCAGCTTGCCGCCGGCCTCCTCGCTCAAACCGAACACGCCCACGATCTCGTGCCACCAATCGATCTCGGCACCCTCGCCGGTGAACACCCACTGGATCGCCGTCCACAGATTGCCGAAGAACGTGCTCGCTGTGCTGATGGCGGTCGGCAGATTCTCGCCCAGCCAACCAGCAATGTTTTCTGCTATTGGCCCTACTTTACCGAGCGCCTCGCTCAAAATGGGCAGCGCCAGCGTGGCCAGCTCTTGAACCACCGGCATGAACGCCAGGCCGATTGCATCCTTGGCGTCGGTGAACTCGGCCTTGGTCGCCGCCACGATTTGAGTCATGCTGCCCATGACCTCGGGCATGGCGACGGTGTTCTCGGCCAGCTTTTCGAGGACCATGTTCATCATGGCCGTCTGCTGTTGCTGCTTGGTCAGCTCGTCAGCGGACACGCCGATGGAGGCGGCGTATGCGTCGTATGCCTCGGTTGCGT
>Ga0180436_10000515_pt1 | contig 39834 bp, 29 predicted proteins | sample SS_ome_2_FD_132434 | JGI IMG/M metagenome (GOLD analysis project Ga0180436, IMG submission 132434) | Hypersaline lake sediment archaeal communities from the Salton Sea, California, USA - SS_3_S_2 metaG | ecosystem: Environmental > Aquatic > Non-marine Saline and Alkaline > Hypersaline >... | reverse complement strand
GGAGTGCGGCCCATATGACCATAGGAGGCAGTTTCCAGATAAATGGGATTTCTGAGTTTCAACTGCTGCTCGATGGCAGCTGGACGCAGGTCATAAGCTTTTTCAATGATCCCGGCTATTTCACCATCACTCAGGTCCACTTTCGCCTTGCCATAGGTATTGACAAAAACACCAATGGGCTCTACTACCCCGATGGCATAGCTTAACTGCACCAGAATCTCATCAGAAATGCCTGCAGCCACGATGTTTTTAGCAATATGGCGGGCCGCATAAGCCGCAGAGCGGTCCACTTTGGATGGATCTTTACCCGAAAAGGCACCTCCGCCGTGGGCTCCTTTGCCTCCATAGGTATCTACAATGATCTTACGGCCGGTAAGTCCGGTATCTCCGTGAGGTCCTCCGATGACAAATTTCCCGGTGGGATTCACATGCAGGATGAAATCATCGTCAAACAGATTCCGGAGGCGTTGAGGCAGCTGCTTTATCACACGGGGTATCAGGATCTCTCTGACATCCTTTCGAATCTGTTCAAGCATTCTGGTATCGTTGCTGTCGAATTCATCGTGCTGGGTGGAAAGAACAATGGTATGCACCCTCTGAGGCACGTCCTTGTCATCATATTCTATGGTTACCTGGGACTTGGAATCAGGCCTGAGGTAAGTCATAAACTCCTGTTCTCGACGTATGCTTGCCAGCTCGATTAGCAAGCGGTGACTCAGCTCGAGGGGTAAGGGCATAAAATCGTCTGTTTCTGTGGTGGCATAACCAAACATCATGCCCTGATCGCCTGCTCCCTGCTCCATGGGATCGGCCCGATCCACTCCCCGGTTGATATCCGGACTCTGTTCGTGAATCAGGGTCATTACCCCGCAGGAATTGTATTCAAACTGATAATCACTTTTGGTATACCCGATTTTTTTGATCGTCTCTCTGGCCACTTTTTGTACGTCAATGTAGGTGGTGGTATGCACCTCTCCGGCCAGTACTACCTGTCCTGTGGTAACCAGGGTCTCACAGGCCACTTTGGATTGAGGATCAAAAGCCAGGAATTCGTCCAGCAGCGCATCAGAAATCTGATCGGATACTTTATCGGGATGTCCCTCGGAAACAGATTCGGAGGTAAATAAATATGCCATAGTCTTGTCTTTATTAGCTTAAAACCTAGTATCTGGTGGGGAAGGACTGATCGTAAAGGGAGGTCTGTTTTAGCATTTTTTTTCCGTGGTTGCAATCAGTCAAATCTCTCCACATTCACCCGACAAAGGAAGTAATTTTCGGGCAAGGGACAAAAAAAAAAGCAGCGTATTTAACGCTGCTTTAAAGGCATTATCGTTGGGAAAAAATCAGTTACAAACTGTACCCATTTTCTTTTCAGCCTGAGTAAGGAAGGGCTCTTCTGTTACTTTCTTCAGAGCTTCACAGGCACTGGTATAATCATCTTTATTTTGAAAAGCTGAACCCAGTTCAAACTGGATGGCAGAAATCCATACAGGTTCGGTTTCGTGTGCAAGTGCTTTTTCAGCATTTTCAATGGCCTCGTCGTACTGCGAGGATTTGTTGGAAACAATGGCCAGGTGGTACAATGCCCTGGGATTGTCTGGATTGGCAGCCAGAGCATTCTCACAGGCCTCCACCACGTAGGAGTAATCCATGTCTTCCGGATCTACGTTAGCCATTTCTTCCATTATGTACTTATTGTAGTAAGAATCAATAGCAGAATTTACTCTCCCGATAGTTTTGGTGTCGTTCTTAGCCGTGGCTCCTTCTTTGGCTTTGTTAAAAGCTTCAAGCATCAGGTCGGTCTCATCCTGATCTATATATACCATGCCTTTTCCCTGATGTGCCTGATAGATATTTGGATTTACCGCCAGTGCCTTATCAAAGTATGTGATGGCCTCTTCATAATTATCATTTTGAGTAGAACGCATACCTTCTCTCACATACAATTGAGGCAAATAGCCACTTGCCTTCTTTGCAATCTCTTCGTTATTGTTATACAGAGTGGCAAATTCAACGGTTTGTTCCAGGAAAGGAATGGCATTGTCATACTGCTTCCTTTTCATGAACAGAGTAGCCTGACGATAGTGGGTAGACGGAATTTGCTTTTGAGCACTCTCCTTCATATCGTTGGCTTCATCTCCCACAGTTTCTGCCAAACTTAGCACTTGATTAAAGTGGTTGAGAGCAACATCGTATTCCTGGTTATTGAGTTTCTCAACACCGGTATTAAATTCATTAATCACGTCTGTGAGGGTCTGGGCCGTTAAGGAACCAGCCAGTATCAACCCTCCAATAAGTAAAAATGCCCGTAAATTCATAAGTCATTCAATTGGTTAACAATTTAGAATCAGCAAATATATAAATTATGTAAACAAATACAATGCCATTTTGTTTGCACTGTATCTGAATAATAATCAGATAATTAATGACGTGTGATTTCTCGAAAAACCTCTTCGAGGCTTTTTTTCTTCAGCGAAAGCGAAAGAATGGTAAGTCCCTGGCTGACAGCAAAATTGAAAATGTCAGCCCTGACATCCCTCATTTCATGGGTTTCCAGGAGGAACTGGTTTTCCCCCAGTGACTTTACATGATTTACAAATAAAAGCTTTCCCCAGATCTGAGGATCGGTGAGTTTTTCCAGCTCTATGTGGATGGTTTGGGTTTTTGATTCGCCCTGTTCCATGAGGGTTTCTGCAAGTTCATCGGCTACAATTTCCCCCTTGTTGATGATCATTACCCGGTCACATATGGCCTCCACTTCTTGAAGAATATGCGTGGAAAGCAATACGGTTTTCTCTTTTCCGATGCCGGCAATCAGGCTTCGGATCTCTACCAGCTGGTTGGGATCCAGGCCGGAGGTAGGTTCGTCCAGGATTAGTATTTCGGGGTCATGGATCAGGGCCTGTGCCAATCCAACCCTTTGCCTGTAACCTTTGGACAGAGCTCCAATTTTTTTGTGCATTTCGGGGGAAAGCCCGGTCATTTCGATGACCTGGGCGATTCTGTCACTGGCGGCTTTTCCCCGGATATGGTAAATTCCGGCAACATACTGCATGTATTCCCGGACATACATTTCCAGGTAAAGGGGATTGTGTTCTGGCAGGTAACCCAAAAGTTTGCGGATTTCCATCTGATGGTCCAGGGCTGAAAGCTCATTGATGCTCACCGAACCTGAATCCGGGGGGAGGGTTCCGGTGATGATTTTCATGGTGGTGGATTTCCCAGCTCCATTGGGACCTATAAAACCTACAACCTCGCCGGTCTGCACCTTAAAACTCACCTGGTTCACAGCCAGCTGCGATCCATAACTTTTTGTAATACTGTCTACTTGAATGGACATGAAAAAGTTATTGGGTTAATAGGTTAATAGGTTAATGGGTTAATGGGTTAATGGGTTAATGGGTTAATGGGTTATTGGGAGACTGCTAACCGTACATGAACTGACCCACCTTGGCAAAATTGGATTTGGGATTCACGCACATTACCGGGATTTTCTCCTTATTGGAGATCAGGTATTGTTCCTTGGCTCCAAATATGTAATCCACCTTGGTGATGTGTTTGGTGGTTGTAATCAGAATCAGATCGGCATTGATCTTTTTGGAAAAGGCCAAAAGCTCCTTGTGGTATTTGCCAGATCCTGCTCTGGAGGAGGTATGAATCTCGTATTCAATGTTGTTCTGGATCAAAAAGCGTATGGCAAAGTTCAGGTTGATATTTACCTTCTTCTGAAGATTCTTATCCAGAACAGGTGCTTTATACAGGTGGATTTTGGAATTCAGATACTTGCCCAGAAAGATGGCCCACTGCAATTTTTCCTTGTTTTCTGATTTGAAATCGATGGGAAAAACAATGTCGGTATACCTGTCTTTGTCTTGCGGCGCTTCCTGAACTACAATAAAGGGGACTTCAGAGCCGGCAACCACCCTAAGGGCCCAGCTGCCAAACAACTTCTGGCTCCCCTTCATTCCATGGGTGCCCATGACCACGAAGTTTACGTTGTATTCCTCTTTGGATGCATATTCTGCAATCTCCTTGAAAATCTTCCCATGATGGACGTAGAAACTTACATCTTCTCCAAAGTCCTTTTTGACCTCTGCAACAACGTCCTCCATTTTTTTTCTGGCAGCCTCTTCCTCCGCAGGTTCATTCACAATGTGGAACAACACGATGTTGTTTTTGAGAATGTGTGCCATTTTAAAGGCATGCCTCAGAGCATTATAGGATACAGCAGAGAAATCCCAAGTGACCATGATGGTTTTCTTCTCTTGCTCCATGGTAGATTTTTTTGGTATGCACGTAAAATTAGTGGATTCTTTTTAGATAATAAAGTTAACGGGGGTAATTTGATATTATTGTATTTTTGTAGCTTGTCAAAACAATAGCTAATGAAGAGATCGACTGTAAAGGAGTTGCTTTCAGCAACTGAAAAGAATAAGGAAATCTTGCTGAAAGGCTGGGTAAGAACCAGGCGGGGGAACAAGCAGGTAGCATTTATTGCCGTAAATGACGGAACCATTATACATAACATTCAGGTGGTTGCCGATCTGAATGCCTTTCCTGAAGAAACCATGAGAAGGGTAACCACCGGTTCCAGTATCAGTGTTACCGGTACCCTGGTGGAGTCAATGGGTAAAGGACAAAGCGTGGAAATACAGGCTAACAAGCTGGAGGTGCTGGGTGATTCCGATCCGGAAGTATATCCCCTGCAAAAAAAGGGTCACTCCTTTGAATTCCTGCGTGAGATTGCTCATCTGAGATTCCGCACCAATACCTTCGGAGCTGTTTTCAGGATCAGGCACGCACTGGCCTTTGCCATCCACAAATTTTACAACGACAAGGGATTTTATTACCTGCATACGCCCATCATTACCGCTTCTGATGCCGAAGGAGCCGGAGCCATGTTTAAGGTGACCACCCTGGATTTGGATAAAACCCCCAAGACGGAAGACGGGGAGATTGATTTTGCCCAGGACTTTTTTGCCCGGCCCACCAATCTTACCGTATCGGGTCAGCTGGAAGGGGAGCTGGGAGCCCTGGCCCTGAGCTCCATTTATACCTTCGGTCCTACCTTCCGTGCGGAGAATTCCAACACTCCCAGACATGTGGCCGAGTTCTGGATGATTGAACCCGAGATGGCCTTCTACGATATTCACGATAACATGGACCTGGCCGAGGAATTTCTTAAGTACCTGATCCAATATACCCTTGAGCACTGTACAGACGATCTGGAATTTCTGAATAATATGCTGGATAAGGGTCTGCTGGAAAGGCTGAAATTCGTGTTAGATCATCCCTTTGAAAGGAGAAGCTACACAGAAGCAGTAGAAATCCTGAAACAAAGCGGGAAGAAGTTTGAATTTCCTGTGGAATGGGGTTCCGATCTGCAGGCAGAACATGAGCGCTACCTGGTGGAAGAGCACTTTAACGCTCCGGTGATCCTGACCGATTATCCCAGGGACATAAAGGCCTTCTATATGAAGCAGAATGACGACGGGCGCACAGTGAGAGCCATGGATGTACTTTTCCCCATGATCGGAGAGATCATCGGGGGTTCTCAGAGGGAAGAAGAGCTGGAAAAATTGCAAAACAGGATGAAGGAAATGAATATTCCTGAAGATGAATTGTGGTGGTATCTGGAAACTCGTAAATTTGGGACAGTCGAACACAGTGGATTTGGACTGGGATTTGAACGCCTGATTATGTTTATCACAGGAATGACTAACATTAGGGATGTTATACCCTTTCCGCGCACACCTAGAAGCGCAGAGTTTTAGACCCGATAAAAATGCTTAAACAAAGACTTAGCAAAAGCTTTTACAGAAGCTTAGTCCGCAGCAGATTCAGATGATCAAGCTGCTGGAAATTCCTGCCATACAGCTGGAGCAAAGAATAAAAAAGGAATTGGAAGAAAATCCCGTACTGGAAGAGGGTGCGGAAGAATCCTACAGCGAGCAGGATGAAACCAAGGAGGATTCTGCAAGCGATCAGCAGGAAGAGTTTTCGCTGGAGGATTATATGCAGGACGACGATATTCCCAGCTACAGGTTAAATGCACAGAACTATTCGGCCGATGATAAAAGGGAAGAGATCCCCTTCTCCCTGGGAAATACCTTTCGGGAACAGCTGAAGAGTCAGCTGGGATTGAGAAAACTCTCCGATGATCAACAGGTTCTGGCTGAGTATGTGTTGGGCAATATTGATGATGATGGTTACCTGAGGCGCGAGTTGGAAGCCATTGCCGATGACCTGGCTTTTTCGGTGGGACTGGAAACCAGTTATGAGTCGCTGCATGAGGTACTGATGATTATTCAGGAATTTGATCCTGCAGGGGTAGGGGCCCGAAGTTTGCAGGAATGCCTTTTGCTGCAGATCGAAAGGAAAGATCAGGATAATCAGGTCACAGCCCTGGCAAAATCCATTCTGAAGAATCACTTCGACGAGTTTACCAATAAGCATTACGAAAAGATCGTTCAGCGTTTGAATATCAGCGAAGACGATTTAAAGGAGGCCCTGGAAGAAATCCTAAGGTTAAATCCCAAACCCGGTGGTGCGATGGGGGATTCTCAGTCCAAGTCCTTCCATCATATAGTGCCCGATTTCATCCTGGAGGAGAACGAGGGAAGTCTTCAACTTTACCTGAATTCAAACAATGTACCGGAACTGAGATTAAGCAGGACCTATTCAGACATGTTTGAGAGTTATAACGCCAACAAAGCTTCTGCCAGTAAAGAAGATAAGGACGCCATCACCTTTGTGAAACAAAAACTGGATTCGGCCCGCTGGTTCATCGATGCCATTCGACAGCGACAGAATACCATGCTGCTTACCATGAATGCCATCCTGGATTACCAGGAGGCCTATTTCTATGAAGGAGATGAGACCCGTATGCGTCCCATGATTTTAAAGGACATTGCGGATATGACAGGTCTGGACATCAGCACCATTTCCAGGGTAGTAAACAGCAAATACATCCAGACCCATTTTGGCATTTATCCACTGAAATATTTCTTCTCTGAAGGAATGCAGACCGATAGCGGGGAAGAGGTAAGTACACGTGAGATCAAGAAAATTCTGCAGGATTGCATCGATGCTGAGGATAAAAGAAAACCCCTTACCGACGATCGTTTGTCTGCCATCCTCAATGAAAAGGGGTACCAGATTGCCCGGCGAACCGTGGCCAAATACCGTGAGCAGCTGGGACTGCCGGTGGCAAGGTTGCGGAAGGAGCTTTAGAAGGAAGCTATGAAAAAAATCGCCGCGCTACTTTCTTACCTCTTCCATCCCCTGATCATACCCTCCCTGGGTTTGTTGCTCTTGCTTAATTCGGGCACCTATCTGAGCCTGCTTGATCCGGCAGCCAAAAGAGCCATCCTCTTCGTGATGGTACTGGGAACCCTGATATTCCCTTTAATGATGCTCCCCATTCTCTATTACAGGAACCTGGTTTCGAGCTTTAAAGATGCTACAAAGGAAGAGAAGCTGGTGCCACAGATCATCATCCTTATCCTTTATATTATCACCTTTGTATATTTCAGTAAGCTTCCCCTGAGCCGTGTAATCCATGCCTATGTACTTTCAACCAGCATAGTGCTTTTACTGGTCACTCTGCTGAACCTGCGTTTGCATCTTTGTTTGCATTCTGCTGCTTTAGGGGGATTGACAGGATTGATTATTGCTATTATTTTTTTGTATGAGACGCCCCTCCAGGGAGTATTGATGCTCTCGATTCTGGCAGGAGGTCTTACGGGCAGTTCCAGGATTGCGCTGGGCCTGCACAGGGCCTGGGAGATTCTGCTGGCTTTCGTACTGGGATTTTCAGTGGTCTTATTGACCATCCTTATATATTAGGTCTCTGAATTTCCTCGGGATCTATCTCCTCTTTATCACTGGCATCCAGCAACAAATTCAGTTTGATCAGCACATCGTTGTATACCTGGTCGAAGATTTCAGGATACCGGCTGTAAATCAGTAAGGTGGTATCGAACATTTCACGGCTAACCTGATGCTTTTCCAGGATGGGAGACAAAACATCTATGCTATCGGCATCGTATTTCCGGTTGAATTTCCTGTCGTTGGTCACCCCGTCGGCCAGGTGGATATCCACCAGTACATCGACCAGCACCTCACGCTCCATAAATGCTTTTCCGGTGATTTTTTCCTTCTTCTTGCAGGCAGGAGTGAGTACCAGCAAAATCACCAGCAATAAGATGGGTATGCGTTCAGGACGGACCATTATTTGATGTCGTTGAAACGATAACCGATCATGATTTCGTGCGATCCGGTGTTGTACTTGCGCAGACTGGAGATTCCAATGTCGTAGGCGTAGCCAAAGAAGAGTTTTTCCTCAAAACTGTATCCCAGCATGATTCCCACTGCTTCGTGGTAACGGTACGACACAGCTCCCCACAGCATCTTTTTCCACTCCACCCTGGCTGTGAGGTCGAAGCCAAGCTCTTTTGGCGCGGTCCCTTTAAGCATCAGTGAGGGTTCCAGAAGCCAGTCATCATCCAGGTGGAATCGGTAGGCTCCAATCAGATTAATATGGGTTTTGAGCCGATTCAGACCATTTTTGTTATCGAATATTTTTACCGAATTGTTCAGCAGCTGTGCCACAGACAGGCCCACGTAGAAGTCTTCTTCGTAAAGGTATAGGCCCAGCCCGGCATCCGGCATGTAAGAGGTGCTCACCAGATTAAGTATGCTGGGATCAGACACGTCTGATGGATTTAGCTGGGTGCCATCGATACGATACTGCATCAGCCCGAAAGACAAGCCCATGGAAAGCCTTATGTCGCCGGTCACAGCAATGTTATAGGCGTAGGAGCCTGTGATCCCTGCCCTGCTGGTGGGTCCGGTTACATCGCTGTACACATAACCACCATAACCCATATCCAGTTTGTCGTGCGGACCATAGAAAGCAATGGAATTGGTCATGGGCGGATCGGCAAGCCCCACCCATTGGAACCTGTGATTGGTGCGGATCTGGTAGAAATTGTGAACACCGGCTACTGCAGGATTGATCACAAAATCGTTAAACATATACTGGGTATAATGTGGTAACTGCTGAGCCTTCAGTGTGGAAGAAGCAGCGATGATAGCGAACAAAACAATGTATTTTAGCCTTCTCATGCTATCTGATTATCGTTACGTGCCCAGTAATAGGCGATGAGCCAGGTTCCGGGATAATAATATAATAATAGGTGCCTACAGGCGCTTCCTTACCCCTTGTGGTGCCATCCCACCTGCTGCTGCTATCGTATCCGACCGTGGAGAAAAACAGATCGCCCCAGCGACTGTATACTTCCACCAGCATTTCCGGAAAGCGCTCCGCATTCTCAATTTCAAAGTATTCATTGATACCGTCCCCGTTGGGTGTAAATACATTAAATACGGTAATGTCCTCGATGACATCGATAAACACGGAATCTCTCTCTTCACATCCATGCTCATTGAGTGCATATACAAAGTACCTGATGGCTTCCAGCGGGGAAGCTATGGGATCAGCAACCGTGGTATTATCGAGCCAGGTTCCGGGTTGCCAATCGAAGTTGCTGAAGGTGCCTCCTGTTACTCTCAGCTGTATGGATTGTCCTGAAACTACTACGGTATCTGGTGTGACATTTAAACCCACATCGGGGTGGATATCTACCATAACCGTATCCACATCGTAGCAAGCATAGGGGCTGACAGTCTCAGTAATGGTCAACACAAAAGTGCTTGGTGCCACTATCCCCGATGCAATGGGATCCAAAATGTTCTCATCCGAAAGCAAGGGTGATGGATCCCAGACAGGTATTCCAGTTCCGGATCCCTGAAGCTGAATGGAGCCTCCTGCACAAACAAAGGCATCTTCTCCTGCATCCACATCCACAGTTACCTCACTATTTACTGCAATACTAAGCTGACGCGAACAATTATCTGCATCTGTCACTGTGAGTGTATATATGCCAGCCACTATATTTGTACGATCTTCCGTGGTGGCACCATCAGACCACAGGTAAGTAAAGCCTCCCGCTCCACCCGAAACATTGATATCTATGGAACCTGTTGGACTGAATGCATTGCATTCGGCCATGGTAGAAGAATTGTTGAATATCATCTTGGGCGGTTGTCCCAGGTAGACTGTGTCGACAAAGACCTTACCATCCTCATCTTCGGCATATAAGTAATAGGTAGTATTCCCGGGAAGACCTGTGAACATGGAATCTGTCTGGAAGGATGCCCTGTCATCGATGGAATATTGTACAATTCCGACAGCATCCTGGGGAACAAACTCAATGGATCCGTCGCTGAGCCCGTAGCAGGACGCATGGGTCAGGTTCACCACCACGTTCATGGGTACGATGTCAAGTATATCCACCATCTCCTCATAGGTACAGCCGTTCTGGTCCCTGACAACTACGTGGTAGGTAGCTGCCACCAGGTTTGTATATAGTGTGTTGTTGCTGAAGGGGCCGCCCGGTCCTTGTATAGAATATTCGAAAGGAGGTGTTCCTCCGGAAGCATTGGTGATGGATATGGAACCCAGGGTTCCGAAGAAGACGTCTGTCTTAACTACCACCGCACTCACAGGGGCAGGTTCATTTATCCTTGCGGTATCAGAGGTGGCACATCCGTTGGCGTCTCTGACATAGACAGTGTCAAGGCCTGCAGACAGCCCGGTAAATATGGGAGAAGCCTGGAAGCTGATGCTATCCAGAGAGTATTCCAGGCTGCCCGTTCCTCCTGAAGCTGTAACCACCAGACTACCATTGCTATCGCCTGCACAACCCGAAACATCGCTAACACTAATATCGTTAATCACAAGTGCCGGGGGGCCGAAGATCTCAACCACGCTATCCATGGTACAGGCATTCTGATCGATGAGAGTCAGCGTGTAAGTTCCGACGGTGAGGCCTGAGAAATCGCCGGAAATATCCGGTGTTGAACCGTCCAGGGAATAGAGGATGGTTCCGGTTCCACCAGCACCTGTGGCTGAGATGCTTCCTTCTGCAGCATCGAAACAGGTACTGACATCCACCTGGGTGTATGTAACCGTGATGGGACCCGGTTCGGTTATGATTTCCAGGTCAAAGAACAGAACCGCACAGGCATTGGCATCCGTAACAGTGAGGCTGTAGTTTCCGGCTTCCAGTCCGCTAATATCTTCTGTAGTGGCAGTAAATCCGTTGGGACCTGTCCAGGCAAAGGAATAAGGTGGAACACCCCCGCTGACCGTAACATCGATGTCACCATCGGATCCTCCATTGCATGATGCATCTGTTTTCACGGTGGTAGCAAGTATCTCGGAAACCTCAGCAATGGTGGCTATGTCGGCAAAGGGAACCGGACAGCCATTGTTATCCGTAACGGTAACGCTGTAAGCCCCTGCTTCCAGGTTGCTTATATCCTCAGTACTGGCTGTAAAACCAAAGGGCCCGGTCCAGGCAAAACCATAGGGTGCTGTTCCACCGGCTACAGTCAGATCGATGGCCCCATCACCGGCACCGAAGCAGTCAATATCCACCTGAGTGGTACTGGCGCTTAGCACCGGAGGAATACCCACGGTCTGAGCTGGGAAGCTCATCACACATCCCAGGTTATCGGTGACTTCAAGTACATAGGAGCCCGGTAGCAAGCCGCTAAGATCTTCGCTGGTGGAAGTAAAACCAAGGGGTCCGGTCCAGCTAAAGGTATATGGACCTACACCTCCGGAAATGGTGGCATCAATGGCACCGTCGTTGCTGGGAAGAGGATCCCCACAAGTAAGATCGGTGATAGCGAAAGTGGCAGTAATGGGCGGATTTTCAGCCACATAAGCCAGATCATCGTAGTCGCCGATACAGCTATTACCGTCTGTGATAATCAGGCTGTAACTTCCCTCGGGCAGTCCCGTGGGATCTTCGACGCTTGAGGTGACACCATTGTCTCCTGTCCAGGCGTAAGTATAGGCCGGAGTACCTCCTGCAGGGGTGATCTCTATGGCACCCGTGGCATCTCCGTTGCAGTCTACATCTGTAATTTGGTCCACAGTAACTGATATTCCCGGAGGCTGGTCAATGACCACGAAATTAAAGGAAGAAAGAAAGCATCCTTTGCTGTCGAGAATAAAGAGAGAATAGGTGTCGGCCATGAGATCGTTGGGATCTTCTACGCTGGAAGCCGGCCCCACTACAGCTCCCACCCAGGAGAAACTATAGGGTAGAGAGCCACCCGTAACCGTAATATCGGCCGATCCGTCATTGCCTCCAAAGCAACTGACATCGGTGGTGCCATCCAGGGTCATCAACAAGCCTGCGGGTTCTGTGATGGTAAGGATATCGGTATATATTCGGGAACATCCGTTGGCATCGGTGATGGTTACCGAATAGTCATCCGCCGGCATTCCGGTGGGATCCTCATCGGTAGAGCTGTAACCAAAATTAGCTCCGGTCCATAAAAAGCTGTAGCCAGGGGTGCCCCCGCTGGCAGTAATGGTGGCAAAGCCATCACTACCCCCGTTGCAATTCACATCGCTGACCCCATCCACCGTAATATTCAACTGAGTAGGTTCATTAATGATCAGAAAGTCCGTGAAGGTCCGGCTGCAACCAGCTGCATCTTCGATGGTCAGGTTGTAGGTGTCGGCTACCAGATTGACTGGATTTTGATCGTTGGAAACCAGTCCGTTCACCTGCCCTACCCATGAGAAAATATATCCCCCTGCTCCACCACTGGGACTTATGGTGGCAGTCCCGTCGCTACCCATAAAACACAGAACATCGCTGCTGCTATTCAAAATGACATTTATCTGGCTTGGCTGATTCACCGTATAGGGCCCCAGGTTGGCAGTACAGCCATTGCCATCGGTAATCGTAAGGAAGTAGTCACCAGCCTCCAAATTGCTGATGTCTTCTAAGGTGGAAGAGAATCCCGACGGACCTGTCCATGCATAGGTATATCCTGTGCCTACTCCGGAAGGTGTACCACCCGAAGGGGTAATAGCTACGGAGCCGGTAAAATCACCAAAACAAGTGACGTCCGTAATATTATCCAGGGTGGCTGAGATCAGGCTGGGATTATTAATGGTGATCGTAGGGGTCACATCCGTGGTGGTACAGAGTCCCTGATCGCGCACCGTAACCGTATAATCTCCCTGAGGAAGGCCAGTGAAAGCCCCGGTGGTATTGGTTTGAACGACCGGTCCGGCCAGATCAAAGAAGTGGTTACCACTTTCACCGGTGGCAGTAACAGTAATACTTCCGTCGTTGGCATTGTTGCAGCTAATATCCACAGAGCCAAAGGAGCCTATACTGATGGGATCCGGACCATCTACGGATACAAATACGGTGCCGGCGTCATCGTTAAAGTCCCTGACCACAATAAGGTATGAAGCATATTTCTTTCGCCCGGTGCTGGTGATGGTGGTTACGGCCGTCGGCCCTCCGAAGTCATCGGGGATGCCACTATCGGAATAGATGAACCACCTGTAGGGCGAAACCCCTCCGCTGATGGAAAAGGTGATGGAACCATCCAGACTGTTTGAGCAGGTGGTGGGGGTGGTACTCACGTTTATGATATCGACTATCTGTGCGGAAAGGGAGAGCATGGAGAAAAACCCCAGCAGGATCATAAATAGGGAATACCTGATTGCTTTCATAGAAACTCGTATACGTGGATACCCGTAATACAGCAAAAAGCTCTACTTAGTTGCAGGTATCCCTTGAACAAATTGCTCAGATTGCCATAAAAATAGGGGTTCTGAGGCAAAGCGAGATGCAAAGTTTTAAACAATACCTTCTTTCTCAATGGCTAAGAGATACTTCTTGGAAATCTGTCTGACGGGGTAACGTGCAGCAAGAAATCCGATTAATAAGACAGTGATCCAGATCAATAGTATGTCAACAAACTCAATACGAACAGGATAGGCATCAATAATAAAGGAGCCGCTACCGGTAAGTTTGATGACCCCAAAACGCTGCTGGATCCAGCTTATGGTGGTGCCCAGAATAAGCCCTGAGATACTACCCACCACAGAGATCAACCATCCTTCTACCAGGAAGATCTTCTTTATCAGGGAGTTGCTGGCCCCCATGTTGCGAAGGGTCAGGATGTCCTTTTTCTTTTCGATGATCAGCATGGAAAGGGATCCGATGATATTAAAGGAAGCTATGATAAGGATGAAGGTCAGAATCAGAAATATGGCCCACTTTTCCGACCGCATAACCCGGTAAAAGAGCTCGTTTTGCTGCTGTCTGTTCTTCACACTGAAATTGTCCCCCATCAAGGCTACTATCTCCTTTTGCACCTGGTCTGGAGGGAAATCCGGATTGAGCTTAAGCTCCAGGAAGCTTACCTCCGTTCTGTAGGAAAGCAATTCGCGCACAAAGGCTATGTCCGTAAAAACATAGCGGGAATCAATATCTGTTTCAATCTGGAAAAAGCCCGAGGGATAGAGAAAATCCCGACGGATTGCTTCCTCCGGCTGGGACATATTGATTTTCGCTTTCCGGTCGATAGTATATACATAGAGCGGATCGATGAAATGCAGGCCGATACCAAGATTGTAGGCCACTCCCTGTCCGACCACAGCGTAGGCACGATTCCGGTCCTTGAGCTTCATTTCACCCTCGTAGACCATGGAATCGAGACCGGTCACATTCTGAAAGACCTCATCCACCCCCTTAATGGTGGCAATGTGTTGCCTGTCCCCATAAAGCAAGAGGACATTCTCTTCCAGTACCTCAGATATGGCAAGCACTCCGGGAAGCTCAGCCATGGATTGGGTGAGGACCGGATCGGGAACAAAGGTTTTTCCTTCACTGGCGGAGATCTTAATTTCCGGATCAAAGGAGTTGAAGAGCGATTTTACCACTCCATCAAATCCATTAAATACAGACAGCACGATCACCAGAGCCAGGGTTCCGGTGGTAATTCCCAGAATGGATATGCCTGAAATGATATTTATGGCATTCTGGGATTTTTTACCCAGGAGATATCTTTTGGCTATGTAAAAGGGGAGTTTCACTTCTGACACTTCACAATTAATCCGGTTCCGGTCTTATGTTCCCTGCGCACATCGGCCATGTTAAGCAAGTAGCAAAAAGGATAGGTCAAGAGGTAATAGAAGGGCAGCAAAAGCAAAAAGATTTTGCTGAAGTTGGCCAGGAGGATGGGGTATTTCATGGACAGTTTCCAGGAAATCTTTCCCGGAACTCCATAACTATATTTGATATGGATATCCGAAAATCCGGCTTCCCGAAGTTTCTCCTCAATCTCCTTCACTCCGTATCCATCCCTCACATGTTCATCAATAAAGGATTCATCGTGTTCGTGATGTACGTCCGAACCTCCCTGGTCTGAAGGGGTAGAGATCAATAAGACTCCTCCGGGTTTTAATCCCCGGTACATGCGTTGGAAAACGCTTCTGTCATCTTCGATGTGCTCCATGACATCCACAGAAAGCACCAGGTCCCATTCCTCCCGGTTTTCCAGCCGGGTCAGGTCCGCATATCGAAATTCCACCTTTGAACTCCGTCCAATGGAGGCAAAAAACTGTGAGCAATCGTCTACCTGTTCCTGCTTAATATCCAGTCCGGTGATATGTGCATCCGGATACCGGGAAGAGAGGTAATAAACGTATTGTCCAAAACCCGAGCCCGCATCGGCTATATGTTCAGGCAGAAAGCCACCTTTTTTAAGCTTTCTCAATTCCCTTCGAATGTGCCAGGATCGAAGCAGTAGAAGATCCAGCAACTTGTAAAAAAGCTTCCTGAGGAAAGGTGTTTGATTGAAAACATGGCCAAGGCTGCGCTTGATGGGATCGTACTGCATCATTCGTCTTTTAGGAGGTCCTCAATCCGGTCGATGTAGTCCAGTGAATCATCCAGGTAGAAAGTAAATTGAGGAATGTGCCTCAGCTGGTTCCTGAGCTTTTTACCCAATACACTTCTGACCAGTCCGGCTTTTTCAGAAATGGTTTTCAGCGTTTCTTCTGCTCCTTCTCCCGGGAAAATACTCAGGTAGGCCTTGGCGATACCCAGATCCGGAGAAATTCGCACTACAGTAACAGTGATCATCTTTCCTCCGGTAATTTCCGGACCGCTTTTCTGAAGGTAGTCTCCCAGCTCTTTCTGTAGCAGGCGCGATACTTTCTCTTGCCGGTTGGTGCTCATGCTGGCAAAAGTACGTTTTTTCAAGAACATTTTATAGTTTTGCACGATGGACACAGTATTGAGCGGAATCAGGTCGACCGGCAACCTTCACCTGGGAAATTATTTCGGAGCAGTTAAGAATTTTGTGAAGATGCAACACGAAAATAAGTGTTTCTTTTTCGTGGCGGATTACCATGCCCTGACCACCCACCCCAAGCCGGAAAATCTTCATGACAATATCCGGAAGGTGCTTTCCGAGTACCTGGCTGCAGGACTCGATCCGGAAGTAGCCACCCTTTACATCCAGAGTGATGTTCCTGAAATCATGGAGCTTTACCTTCTGCTCAATATGAATGCCTATGTGGGTGAATTGGAGCGCACCACCACATTCAAGGAGAAAATTCGCAAGCAACCCGAAAATGTCAATGCAGGATTGCTCACGTACCCGGTATTAATGTGTTCGGACATCATCATTCATCAGGCCGACAAGGTTCCGGTAGGCAAGGACCAGGAGCAGAACCTGGAAATGGCCAGAAAGTTTGCCAAACGATTTAACCACATGTACGGAGTGGAGTATTTTACCCTGCCCGAGCCCTATAATTTCGGAGAAGAGCTGGTTAAGGTTCCCGGACTGGATGGTACGGGAAAAATGGGTAAAAGCGAGGGCAATGGCCTCTACCTGGCCGATGAACCCGCAGCCATACGTAAAAAAGTGATGCGCGCAGTTACTGATGCAGGACCTCAGGAACCCAATGCTCCCATGGCCGAGCCTATTGCCAATCTGTTCTACCTGCTGGAGCTTCTGTCGACACCCGATACGGTGAAACACTTCAAAGACAGCTACAACGACTGCAGCATTCGATACGGCGACCTGAAAAAACAACTGGCTGAAGACATCATCGCCTTTAACGCTCCCATCCGGGAAAGGATCCATGAAATTTACAACGATTCGGATTACCTGCGCAAGGTCGTGAAAATGGGAGCTGAAAAAGCCCGTGAAAGCGCCTCCAAGACAGTCAGGGAAGTGCGCGAAATTTTAGGTTACAGGCCATTCTAAGGTTCATGGATCAGGAGCACGATCTCGCCTTCTCCTTCCAGGTGCAGCCTGTTGTTTTGGACATAGTAGCTTTTCATTTTTGAAAACAGGGCTCTCAGGGCTGTGGCAAAATCTGTATCGCAGCATATTTCCGTACAGGCCACCATTTGGAATTTTATACTTCCGGCGCTAGGAACTTCATAATATGAGCCGCAGGTATTGACATCCAGATTCAGGAAACAGCTTCCATCCCCGTTGAATTGAAGAATGTACAGGCTGTCTGTTGTCTCGAAGGCTTTTTGTTCTGAGGTTCGGATTTTATCTACCTTCCAGGTATTTGCCGTAAGGTCCACATCCACCATGCGCTTCTCGCAGGAGATGGCCAGCAGACCTAGACTCAACACCCAGAATGAAATTTTCCCATGTATGCTAAGCATGATTCTCTTTATATAATGATGCTAAGGGGAGAAAATGGTTGCCTGGCGGGTTGATTCTTCTTCTTCTGCTTGGTATATTGCATGCACCAACCAAAACTGTCTCCTATGACCACCTTAGCTTATCGTTCCACGCAGAAGCTTGCACTTTTACTAATTTTGGGGTTCTCAATCTCCCTTGCGGGCTGTTTACGTCCCTCCCAGACCCTGGTCAAGGATGGGGCAAGCACCTATGAAATTATCACTCCGGCGGATGCCGATCCTCTTATCCTGCATGCCGCCGAAGAACTGAGAGCTTATCTCTTCAAAATTTCCGGAGCAGATCTTCCTGTACTTACTGAAAAGGACTTTGATGGGGAAGGAGGAGCCATAAAGGTTGGATTTGAATCTTACACAGAGATCACTGAACATAGTATTGGCTACAAGCAGGAGGGTGAGGATCTTCATATTTACGGAGGTAGTCCACGTAGCACTCTCTATGCCGTATACCGTTTTCTGGAAAGGGAACTGGACTGTATGTGGCTGAGTCCCGATGCAGAATTAATTCCGGAATCAGGGGACATCAAACTTGATAAAGGACTTATCTATGGTTTCACTCCCGATGTGGTAACCCGTACCGTACATTCCAGGCTCTTTTATGAGAACCATGATTTTGCCGATAAGCTGGGCGTGACTCACGAAGCTTTTCCGGGCTATGTGCCCGGTGCAGGTGTGCACACCTTTCATCGTTTTATGCCGGAAGCTGCTTTTTATGAGGAGCATCCGGAGTATTATGCCCTAAGGGGCGACAGGCGGCTCACCACCCAGCTATGCCTATCCAACGAGCATGTACTGCAGATTGTGATTGATTCGGTAGCCGCCTTCTTTGAAAGGCATCCGGGGTCGGATATTATCTCGGTGAGTCAGGATGACAATACCCAGTATTGTCAGTGTGAACATTGTGCAGCCATTGACGAGGAAGAGGGTTCGCCCAGTGGATCCATGATACGTTTTGTAAATGCTGTGGCTGAGCACTTTCCCCACAAGATGATTTCCACTCTCGCCTACCAGTATACCCGGAAACCCTGCCAGACCAGGCCGGCCGGCAATGTGTTGATTACGCTTTGTTCCATAGAATGCGACCGTAGTAAGTCCATCGAGGAAGGTTGCGTGGATTTTGCCAATGACCTGAAGGGATGGAAAGAACTTACAGATAAGATCAGGATCTGGGATTATACCACACAGTTCACCAACTTCCTGGCGCCCTTCCCCAACATACATACCCTTCATCCCAACATTCATCTTTTCAGGGACAGTCACGCCAAATGGATCTTTGAACAGCACAGCCACCAGCCCAGCGAGCTGTTTGAGTTGAGGTCCTATCTCACGGCACAGTTACTATGGAATCCCGATCAGGATCCGCATCACATCATAAGTAGCTTCAGTGAGGCCTATTACCAGGAGGCAGCACCCTTCATCTTGGAATACATTCACACCATCCATGAGGAAATCCAGAAAGTCCCTGAATTCTTTCTTTTTCTCTACGGCGATCCTTCCCAGGGCTTTGATTCTTTTCTGCGGCCAGAATTGTTGGCCACTTACGACCAGCTATTCACCCAGGCTGAAGAGGCCGTTGCGCATAAGCCAGAGGTGCTGAATAAAGTGAGGCGGGCCAGGCTAAGCAACCATTATGCCATATTGGAAGCATCCAGGAAAGGAATTTCGGAGGAGTATCAGCTTTCACCGGAAGTTGAAGCGAGACTGGAAAAGTTCCGGGACATTTGCCAGTCAGCCAATATCACCATGATGAATGAGATGAGGTATTCGGTGGAGGAATATTTACTATCCTATGAAAAGGCCCTGGAAAGAGCCACCCTGCCAAACAAGGCGGACGGGCAGCCGGTGGAGTTGTTGACCCAGCCCAAAAAATATGCCGGTGAGGATCCTCAGGTACTCACCGACGGGAGCCTGGGAGGGAACAGTTTTTATTCCAACTGGCTGGGATTCGAAGGGAACGATATGGAAGCAATCATAGACCTGGGTCAGGCCGAGAGCATCAGTCATGTGCATACAGCCTTTCTGAAAGTCACCAACCATGTGGTATTCTTCCCCGAGGAGGTAGAAATCTCCATTTCAACGGACCCTGGCACTTTTCAGGAGCTTGCAGTTATGGCAACGGCACAGCCGCTTAAGAAAGGAGACAAAGTAAATGACATTGAGTATTTTGACTTTCACTTTGAACCTGTCCAGGCCAGGTATGTGAAAATAAAGGCCAGAAGCATGAAGATGGCACCGCCCTGGCACCATGCCGCCGGCCTGCCTTCCTGGATCTTCTGTGACGAGGTGATTATAAATTGAGGGAAAAATAAAAGTCCGCCTGTAGGAGACGGACCTGACCCGCCGAAGGCGAGGAATATGTTGGATGAACTGTCATGTTATTAGGAACAAAATGCGTGCCAAAACATCACAGCCTCCAATCTATCCCCTCAAGGCCTTGTTGCTTAAGGTATTCGTTGGCTTTGGAGAAGTGCCGGCAACCAAAAAAACCATTGTAGGCAGAAAGTGGTGAAGGGTGCGCTGCTTTCAGGATCAGATGCTTACTGCCGTCTATCAGGCTTTCCTTGGCCTGGGCATAGCGTCCCCACAGCAAAAAGACCACTCCACTTTTTAACTCAGATACATTTTCTATGACCCGGTTGGTAAACGTTTCCCACCCTTGCTTCTGGTGAGAGCCTGCCTGGCTGTCACGTACAGTCAGAGTGGCATTTATGAGTAATACTCCCTGGTCGGCCCAGGGTTCCAGGTTACCATGCGCGGGGATAGCGGCCCCGAGATCTGAGAGAAGTTCTTTAAAAATATTAACCAGGGAAGGGGGCTGAGGAATACCATGGGGAACTGAAAAGCATAATCCGTGGGCCTGACCTAAGCCGTGATAGGGATCCTGGCCCAGTATAACCACCTTAACCTGATCAAAAGGGGTATGCTTAAATGCATTAAATATGAGCTTCCCGGGTGGATAGATAATGTGTTTCTTTTTCTCTTCCACCAGAAACTCCTTCAAAGTACTGAAATAGGGAGACTGGAACTCTTCCATCAGGACCTCTTTCCATCCCTCCTCAATAATGGGATTGATTGCTTGCATAGGCAGGAAAGTTAATAAACTGAAAGAGACCGGCAATGAATTACATACGAAACCTGGCACTCAGAATAAAGTTGCGGCCTGGTCCGCTTACCCCGGAGGCATAGGGCTTGTAGAACTGGTCGAATAGATTCTCAATGGCAAATATCAGGTGAATATGCTCACCTATTCGGTATCCCGCCTTTATGTTGGCTGTCCACCAAGAAGGAAAACCAAACATCATGGCTTCGGCTTCATTGTCTTCACCATAGGGTGAAAAATCATCGTCGTACTTCCATCCCTGGTACACTATATAGGTGTCCAGGAAGAAGGTGTTTTTCCGGTAGGTAAAGGAAGTCCGGCCGAATATGGGCGGTATGTGTCCCAGTGGCACGTCATCGCTCAGGTTATGACCTTTGGTGTAATTAAGTGTGCCTTTGAGTATGATGTTTTTGTTCAGGTTGGCATTGATGCCCAGAGAAGCTCCGTATATATAGGCCTGACCGGCATTGTAATTGGCCGTTACCCTGTAAAGATCCCCGTCATATTCGATGCTGTCCTGCCCGTTTAACTGATAGGCAGTTCTGACAATGGCATTATTCAGGAAGGTATAGTAGCCCACCAGGTTGATCTTCATATATCCTTCCACGAAGCGGCTTATTCCCAACTCTGCATTATAGGTATATTCATGAGAAAGGTCCGGATTTGGGACGCTTACATAATCGTTCTTGGCGCGCACCTTGCCGTAGTCGTCAACGTTGGGATTCCTGAAACCAGTGGAAAGGATGGCATTAATCTGCCAGCGGTCCGACGGGGAATAAACCACTCCCGAGCTGGCTGTAAGGGCCCCGTTGTTCATCTGAATCCCATCGTAGGGAAGCATGGGATTGAGGAAGGAAGAGGAAAGGGCGCCATAGCTGTATCGGGTACCCAGGTTCAACACCAGTTTTTTATGGAGGATCCATTTATAGCTGGCGTAGGCAGAAGCATTCCAGGTTTGACTGCCTCCTGCGGGGTAACGAGTCTGAGCTGGCAGGAGCTCTCCCGAGTTGATATTCTCATACCAGGCATCCGAGGCTACCAGGTTGCGGTTAAACTCGGCTCCGTAGTGAAGTTTGTGTTGTGCACTCCATACTTTCAGCAGATCCAGGTTCAGGCTGAAAACCTGAACGTCTTCCTGTTGAGTGAGAAGATTCTCGTTTTGAAATTTGCGTGAATACCGGTCCTCATCAATCCTCTGGAAGGCAAGCAGGGTAGTCATATTGGTGAAAAGAGGATTGTCTTTTTTCACTACATTTTTCAGGGAGACCAGGAAGCGATTCTGGGGACCGTAGTAATATTGTGCGTATTTCAGGTTATCACCCTGGTAGTCATTTAATTTGTCCAGCCGGTCTATGTTTGAAGAAGTGGAATACTGTAGATTCAGAATCCAGTCCACATACATGGAGGGGGTATATCGGACTTTTTGCAGGAAATCGATCTGACTGTAGGCCGTATTAAGCTGAATCAAAGGATTTTCATTGACCAGGGTGGAGTCCCGTCCCTGCACCTGGCCCACGTAGTGCATCACCTTCCCCCAATCCCCAAAAGTGGGATTTCTCTGTCTGCCAATTCGGATGTCTCCCAGATTCTTGTAGGTGAAGCTTGTAAGGCTGGCCCATCGTTTCCCCCCTGCGGAAAAATCCAGATGTCCTGTGAATCCTTTCTGCGCCGTGCTGAACTGAGAATTGGCATTCACATGTACCCGGAACAGGCTGTCGTTCCCCAGCTGAGGATCGCGGGTATAGTAATGGATGACGCCGCCCAGGGCATCGCTTCCATACATGATGGATGTGGGGCCAAAGACGACTTCTGTGCGTTCGAGGATGGAATGGTCGATGGTAATGGCATTCTGCAGATGCCCGTTTCGATAGATGGCATTGTTTAGCCTGACCCCGTCCACCACAAGCAGGATCTTGTTGGCTTCAAATCCCCTGAGGATCGGACTTCCACCCCCTCCCTGGGATTTTTGAATACTGATGTTACCTGTGCCTTCCAGTATTTCAGCAGCGGTGAGCCCTGAAGATTCTAATAAAACGTCGTCTTTCAGCACATCCACCATGTTAGGTATGATCAGGATACTTTCCCTCGATTTGGAGGCGGAGATCACATACTCGTCAATCAGAATCCGCTTTCTCTCCATGGACACCCGATTTCCAGTGATATCTCTTTTGGCCATTTTTACCGTCCGGTAGGAAGGATGCTGAAAGGTAAGGGTATCTGATTCCGGGAACATGCGCAGGTCGATCACTCCAAGAGAATCAGTAATGGAGGCCAGGTCTCTGCCAGGATTAAATACCGCCACATGCTCAATGGGAGACTTGTCGGGAGCACTAATAACAACAATTTGCTGTCCCCAAAGCTGAGAAGAAAAAGCTAATATTATAGTAATTAAGAGATTACGAAATATCATATGCCTAAAAAATACGCAATATTATAACAAATATTGTACCAAGCTGCAGTGTTGGTAATTTTCCCATAAGGCAAGACATGAAATTCATATTTTTGGATCAAACAGCTCTGGAATGGTAAAACGGTTTCTATATGCGGGAATCTTTGCAGTGGTATGCCTGGGATTGTTGACCCTGTTCTTCATTAAGCGTTTCGAAAAAGTTACCCCCCTGGAGGTACAACAAGCCATACCCAGGGATGCAGTACTTTTTGCAGAGAATATTGACTACGATTATCTGACGGAGGCCTTCATGCCGAAGAGCCGCATGTGGATGGATTTCATGAATTTGTCGGGAAACAACAATCTGGATTCTCTGATAAATTTAAGTCTTGGCCAGATCCGCAGTTCAGAGACTCTGGTTGAATTTTTGAAAAAGGAAGGACTGAACATCTCTCTCCATAAAATCGGAAAAGACCAGCTAAAACCTCTTATATACCTGGTCTATGAGGGCTTTCACGGCGACAATGAATTTGAAAATATGATCCTGTCACTTCTGGAAGATAAGGCCATGGTGAATGAGAGGAAATATGAGACGGAGAGCCTCTATGATGTCTCCGGAGGGCCCGGGCTTATCCCTGGAAAATTTACATTTAGCTGCACCGAAGGTTTGTGCCTGATTAGTCCTTCTTCCATGCTTGTGGAGGAAGCCATTCGGACTATACATGCCGGGGCTGAAACCCAGTCTGAAACTGGACTTCAAAAGGTAAGGGAAACCGCCGGAAGATATGTACATGCCAACCTCTACATAAACTACAAGAAACTCCCGGACCTATTTCATCCCTTTGTAAGCGAGTCGAACTGGACTCAGCTGGAAGTGCTTTCACACCTGGCTTCATGGGGAGAACTGGACCTGGATATCAAACAGGATGCCATCGTACTGAATGGCATGACCCATGCGGATGACGGCCTGCCGCTATTCATCAGAAGCCTGGAAGGCCAGTCGCCTGTGAAGATGCAACTTCAGGAGGTGATGCCTGCAGGCATTGGACATTTTCTGCATTTGGGCATAAGTGACCGCAGTCTCTTCAAGGAGCAGGTACTTTCCTATATGGAGGGACTTGGCAAAAAAGATGCCTATGAAACGGAGGCTCAAAGGATCGAACAACTTTATGGCTTCAATCCGCTGGATGATTTATCCGGAATTTTAGCAGACGAGATGGCATGGTTCTCCATAGAAGGGGAAAGCCAGAAGAGGGAAGACGAAATATTGATTATCGAAACCCGTAGCAGGAGCGAATCCGTGGAAGTGCTTATGCGCTGGGTGGAACAGTATCTGCAATTACATTCCTTTGATATGCGTTCCATGCGGCAGGTCTACCGTCTGGATAACCAGACTTCTTATAACATATATTCCCTGCCAGATCCCTTCTTCAAAGGCATGGAACCCGGACGTCTGTTTAACAGATACTTCACCCTTTACGAGAACTATCTGATTTTCGGGCCTTCCGTGGAAGTGTTATCCAGGGTGATCTATCAGAATGTATTGCATAAAACTTTTATTACTGATCCCGTATATCAGGATATCTCAGATTACCTCGCCAATCGGAGCAACCTGACTTTCTTTGTCAAACCCTATGCCTATCTGGACTATAAGGAGGACCTGCTGAGTGAGCACCTGGAAGGAAAAATGGAAAACATGGAGTTGTTTCTTCGCCGTATCCCAGGGATCGTGGTCCAGTACAGTACAGAAGGAGATCTTTTCTATCACAACGTAAGTTTGAAATACACCTCCCAGGTTAAAGATAAGGCCCTAACCGTGTGGGAGAGTCTCATCGACACCATGGTGGTTACCAAACCCTCACTGGTTACAAATCACAATACTTCTGAGAAGGAAATTTTTGTGCAGGATGCATCGGGGAAGGTATACCTGATTAACAGCACGGGCAGGATCCTGTGGAAGCAGCCTGTGGAAGGCCCCATATTGGGCAGCGTTCAACAGGTAGATTTTTATAAGAATGGCAAATTGCAGTATCTGTTTAATACCTCAGAGAAAATTCATCTTATTGACAGGAACGGTAACTATGTGGAGCGTTATCCCGTATCATTAAGGTCACCCGCTACCAGTCCTTTGGCTCTTTTTGACTATGATAAGAGCAGGGATTATCGGCTTTTTATTGCAACCATGGACCGCAGAATATATGTCTATGACATTGCAGGGAGTCTTATTACCGGCTGGAAGTTCGGGCGTACAGAATCTCAGGTGTATGGGGAAATCCAGCACTTCAGGGTACAGGGTAAAGATTATATTGTGTTTACAGATCAGAATCTTACATATTTCCTCGATCGCAGGGGCAGGGAAAGAATCCGGTTGAAGGAAAGGCTTGTTCTTTCTCCCCGGAATCCGGTTACCCTCGATATGAACATCAGAGAAGCTTCACCCAGGTGGATTTCCACAGATACTTCCGGAAACATCAGGGCCGTTTACCTCAATGGAACAGTTTCTACTTTGCTAAGCGGGCAGGCCTCGGGGGAACACTTCTTCCGCCTTGAGGATATTGACAGCGATGGAATCCCTGAGTTTATACTGGTCCAGGACAATGTGTTAAAAGTTCTGAATCAGGATGGAGGGAAAGTGTTTGATTTTAAAGTACGTGAGCGAATCGATGAGATGCCCGACATCTATAAATTCTCTGCTTCAGATGTGAAGATCGGAATTACCGACCGGTCGAGGAACCTTATTTACCTCATCAATGCCGACGGATCTCTCTATGAGGGTTTCCCACTGGAAGGGACCACCAGATTCAGCATTGGATATTTTGCGGGGTCCGACAGCAGGTTTAACCTGATTGTGGGAAGTGAGAACAATTTCCTCTATAACTATTCAATTAAATAATATGAGGAGAAGATGCATATTTGGCTTAGTTGGCTTACTGTTGATGGCCGTAGCAATTAGCTCCTGTCAGAAGGAGTATTTTCAGCTGGACAAACTATCCACTGAGATGGAGATCCAGCCGAATCTGGTAGCACCACTGGTGAATGGCTCCATGTCTATGGGTGATATTGTGGAGTTATTCGATTCCTCAGGGTATGCAGGCGAATTTGAAGACGGCCTGATTTACCTGGCATATTCCGACACCTTCGCGAATTTAACTGCGGATACTCTGGATCTGGTATCCGACAGTTATTACAGTGAATATTATCTGGACCCTGAAATTGGAACGGATCCTGTTTTTATTTCCAGTAACATCGGAGATACGGTGCACTTTCAGAAAAGCACCGATTATTCCATTCAGATTGAAGGGGACAGCAGGCTGGACAGCATACTATTTAAAGGAGGCGAAATGCTTATTGAGTTAAGCAGTGATTTCAGGCACGAGGGAGTGATGTACATTAGCAGCGATTATATACGCGATCCCTCCGGAAACAGCTACTCCAACTCCATTATCATAAACAGTGCAGCGGGGGGTTTTACGGGTTCCATAAATCATAGCCTGGAAGGATATACCCTGGAAACTGTCAAACAGGGTGATTCAAGCATTTTTACGGTGAATTATGACCTGGCGCTGATTAACAGCGGAAATCCCATAAATCCGGGAGAGACCTGCGGGATTCTCACCGGCATGCTGGATCTGGGATTTTACGGACTCTATGGCTTCATCGATCCTCTGGAAGTATTGTCAGAAAGGGGCCATCAGGACATTGCCATTTTTACCGATTTCCCTGCTCTTGCGCACCTGAAACTGGCCGATCCCAGAATTGACCTGAGCACCGAAAGTTCTCTGGGCATCCCCTTTGAACTTACGCTCGATAGTGTGTTTGCATTTGCAGAGGATGGATCAAGCCTGGAACTGGAATTCTATGAGGGTCATCCCTTTAAAATTCCGGCACCCACACTCTCCCAGCTTGGAGAACGGGCCATTGGAGAATTCAATATCAACAATCAGACTTCCAACTTCCATGAGTTGATGAACCTGGCACCGGAAAGAATTTCCTACAGGGTAAGCGGAGGTGTGGATCCCGATATTCCGGATCAGAATCATTTTTTGCTTGACACAAGCAGGTTTGTACTGGAGGGAGATTTCCTGCTTCCGCTGGACCTCCGGTATACCAGGTATGCCCTGACCGACACGCTGGAATTTGAGATCGGAGACGGAGGGATCGATACGGCCATGGTCAAAGAAGTGGAGCTGAAGATCAACACGCTTAACGAGCTACCCATTGAACTGGACCTTCAATTATACCTTTTAGATGCTTCGCATACGCTCATAGATTCTGTGTTTGAGCAGGAGGGAGTATTCCTGCCGGCTTCTGAGGTGGATTCCGATGGAATACTTCAAAGCGCCAGTGAGCAGGTCAGCTCGGCCCATTTTTATACCGACAAGCTGGCACGATTGGATCAGGTACGCTATATCTATGTGAAAGCAGGCATAGTTACATCGAGACAGGGGACTCCCTACGTGAAGTTTTATTCCGATTATTCTCTGGATTTTGAGATTTCCTTACATGCCAGTTTGAAAATTAATACGAAAGAGCTATGAGTTACACTTGGAAACTGACAATTCTTCTGGTGGTGATTCTTTCTGCCGGTCTTCAGGCAGAGGGCCAGGTTTTGAATACCTCGTACTTTATGCGTGGGGTTCCTCAGTCCAACAGGATAAATCCAGCTCATCAGCCTGAAGGTGGTTTTTATCTGGGCCTCCCCGGTGTGGCTCCCATTCGGGCTGAAGTTGGGTCCAGTTCTCTTTCATTTGGGGATATCATTTATCCCCACCCAACAGAAGATTCCCTGATTACCTTTCTGCATCCCCTGGGAGACAAGGAGGCCTTTCTGAATAAGCTGAAGGGTGTAAATTATGTGATTTCTGATGTGGGAACTTCCTTGTTTTCGATGGGATTTCGAACAGGAGCAGGTTATTTTTCGGTGGACCTTACCACCCGGGTGGACGGCAATGTGTATATTCCGGGCAGTCTTGCCCAGCTAGCCTTAAACGGTGCCGAAGATGAGCAAATGTTTGAGTTGAATGGGCTGGGGGCCGATGTTTCAGGTTTTGAAGAGCTGTCCCTGGGATGGTCGGGGAACATCGGGCAAAATATTCAGATAGGGCTTAGAGGTAAAGTTCTGTTTGGTCTGGCGAACCTGACCACCACACGTTCGGAATTAAGCGTTTCCACTGCTGAAGATGCCTGGAATATTCATTCCGATATCTTATTAAACGCCTCGCTGCCCTTTGCTGAAGTGGTCTACGACAGTGAAGGCATGATCGAAGACATCATCCTCAATGAAGACTTTGACAACCTGGATCCCCTTGCCATTGCCAGATATGCATTCAACAAGAGGAATATGGGCGGTGCCATTGACCTGGGTATTAATTACAGACCTGGTAAACGCTGGCTATTAAGCGCGAGTCTGCTGGACCTGGGAATTGTACGCTGGACCGACAACGTACACCAGGCGAGTTATCAGCTGGATTACGAATATACATCCGTGGATGTGGATCCCTTCGATCTTCTGGATGATAATACCGATATAGATAACTACGCCGACAGCATCCTAACCAGCCTGGGCGATACCTTATTGGGGGGGCTCGACCTTAGGCCCGGCGAGACCTATTCCAGCCGATTAAATACCAAACTTTACCTGGGTGCTTCCTGGTATGTAACTCCGCATATTAACTTCGGACTCCTTTCCAGAACGGATTTCCTTCGCAAGGCAGTGGTAGAACAAGTTACTGCCTCAGCCGGTTTCAGCGCGGGTCGCTACCTGAACTTTACCCTGAGTTATTCCTACATGAATAGCTATTTTAAGAATCTGGGAGCGGGATTGTCTTTAAATGCCGGACCTTTTAATCTGTATGTGATATCGGATAATGCGCTGAATGCTGTTTTCTGGCCCTCGGAAGCAGTCTCGGCAAATATTTGGGTGGGAATGAACCTGGTCTTTGGCTACAAAGAAAAGATGGACCTTCCCCTGGTTTATTGATTCTTGATTTGTTTGGCCATGTTGGTGGCGAAAACGAAGTTGTTTAGGGCTTCGTTATCGGTTCGGAGTATCTCTTCCCTGGAGCCCTCCCAACACAGGCAGCCCCTGTAAATAAAGATTACCTTATCTCCGATCTCTAGTACCGAATTCATGTCATGGGAATTGACAATGGTGGTCATATTAAATTCTTCGGTCAGGTCTCTGATCAGATTGTCAATGACAATCCCGGTTTCCGGATCCAGACCTGAGTTGGGCTCATCGCAGAGCAGGTACTTGGGATTCAGGGCTATAGCCCTTGCGATGGCTACTCTTTTTTTCATTCCTCCACTTAATTCAGCAGGAAAGAGGTGGTTGGAGCCAGTCACCCTCACCCTTTCCAGGCAGAAGTTAGCCCGGTCCAGTTTCTCCTTTTTGGATTGCGCGGTAAACATGTCCAGGGGAAAGAGCACATTCTCCTCCACGGTGAGAGAATCAAAGAGTGCTGCACCCTGGAAAAGCACGCCCATTTCTTTTCTGATCAGTTGCCTCGACTGGGTATTGAGGTGACTGAATTGAAGATCGTCGTACCAGATTTCCCCTTCATCCACCTCAATGAGCCCGGCAATGGACTTAAGCAAGACGGTTTTACCTGAACCACTGCGACCAATGATCAGATTGCATTTACCCTGCTCGAATCTGGCGCTAACATCATTTAGCACATATTCCCCGTCATAGCTTTTAAAAAGATTCTTTACCTCTATCATGACAGAATGGTTCGGGTGAGAATCAAATTGGCCAGCAGAATTAGAATGCTTGACTGAACCACCGCCTTGGTACTGGACCGGCCCACTTCCACTGCTCCTCCTTTAACAAAGTATCCGTAATAGGACGAGACGGTAGTGATGATGAAGGCATAAAAAACAGTCTTCGTCAGGGCATAAGCAATGTAGTAGGGGTAGAAGGCGTATTGTATGCCGTAAATGAATTCCGATGGCGGGATAATATCGGCCAGAACACAGGAAAGATATCCCCCGGCCAGTCCCACTATGATGCTAAGCAGACAAAGGATGGGAAAAAAGAGAACTGAGGCAATCACTTTGGGCAGTATGAGAAAGGAGGCAGAATTTACCCCCATCACCTCCAGAGCGTCGATTTGTTCAGTTATGCGCATCATGCCCAGCTCAGAAGCAATGCTGGAGCCAACCTTCCCGGCCAGGATGAGGGCCACCATGGTGGAAGAGAATTCGAGCAGGAGCGAATCACGAACCGTTACTCCAATCAGATATTTGGGCAGGAGGGGATTTTCGATGTTGAAATTGGTCTGTATGGTTATCACTGCGCCCACAAACAAAGAAATGATTACTACGATAGAAAAGGAGTTGATGCCTGTCTTTTCTATTTCCCGCATGGTTTGGCGATAGAGAATGGCATGTTTTTCCGGTCGACTGAAAGCCCTTTTCAGTAAAATAAAATAGGCGCCTATTTGAGCAAGTATCTGCATCGAGCGGATTCAATTTTATGTAATATATCAATTATTGTGTAAAACATCAGGTGAGTCTGAAGAGTTAATTAAAAAGCCCTTATATTTAATGTAGATAGCCCTACAGGCATCCCACAAAACTTCCTTTGAAATAATGGATAAAAACAATTACTGTGTGATTATGGCTGGCGGAATAGGAAGCCGTTTCTGGCCTCTTAGTAAAGCAAAAAAGCCAAAGCAATTTCTCGACATACTTGGTACCGGAAGAACTCTATTGCAGCAAACCTTCGACCGATATATTAAAATTATGCCTGCTGAGCACATTTATGTGGTCAGTAATTTGGAATACAGAGAACTGGTTGTGGAGCAGCTCCCGGAGCTTCCCGAAGAGAATGTACTTTCAGAGCCTTTAAGAAGGAATACCGCCCCCTGCATCGATTATGCCAACTTCAGGATTCACCGTGAAAATCCCGATGCAAAGGTAGTCGTAGCGCCTTCCGATCATTTGATTATCAAAGAAGAGGCTTTTTTAAGCGCTGTAAAACAGGGCCTTGATTTTGTAGCTTCAAACGATGCCCTGCTCACCATGGGTATTGTACCAAGCCGACCCGAGACAGGCTATGGTTATATTCAGTCCAAAGGGAAAAAAGTAAAGGGATATGAGTCCACCGGGTTGAGGAAGGTAAAAACCTTTACGGAAAAGCCCAATCTGGAGCTGGCAGAAATATTTCTCAGCAGTGGTGATTTTTACTGGAACGCAGGAATATTCTTCTGGTCCCTGAAAACCATCATGAATTCTTTTGAAATGCATCTGCCCGAAATCCATAACCTCTTCAAGGAAGGCGTGGAAATCTATGGTAGCGAACAGGAGGAGGAATTCATTCAAAAAACCTACGGTAACTGTCGTAATATAAGCATCGACTATGGAGTCATGGAGAAAGCCGACAATGTCTATGTGCTGATCTCCGAATTTGGCTGGTCGGATCTGGGCACCTGGGGCTCACTCTATGAACAGCTGGTGAAGGATGAAGAAGAGAATTCCATCACCGGGAAACATGTCTTTATGTACGAATCCTCGGGAAATATTGTCAATGTTCAGGATGATATGCTGGTTGTATTGCAGGGTCTGGAGGATTACATAGTGGTACAGAATGAAAATATTGTGATGGTTTGCAAGCGGGAGGATGAGCAAAAGATCAAACAATATGTAAACGACATCCGGACCGAGATCGGAGAGGATATGATGTAGTCGCCTATACTGTTTCTCAGCTGAATTTTCTCGTTATACTCGAAAATATAGGCTGATTCAACAGCATAGGCTCCCTGGGTAAGCCTTTTTTCTACCCACCCATTTTATTTCCGGAAGGCAATTATTATCCCCGCAGTTACGAGGGGGGGTAGATTTCTGCCTTAGGGAAATAAAAAAAACCGCACCTGAATAGATGCGGTTTGAATATCTTGAAGGACGATCCTAATACTCCCAGAGGTCGTGTTCTGCAACCATCAGATCGTTCTTGATCCTTTCAGCCTCCAGCAATACATCCTGACCCAGTTTGTAGTCGTTCAGCATTCTGTTACCGAATTCGTTGGATTCGGCTATGATGGTGCTGGAAAACCTGCGCTGCATAAACAAGTCGTCAAAGGAGATGGCCTGGGCGTCGTTCCTTGGATTGTAAACCGCATGAGTGGCAAACAACCTGCGGCACTGCGGGAAGCTAACCACAAAGGGGATACGTTGCCTGGGTGAGGGCAGAAGCTCTCCTGTGACCTCATCGTAGCGCTGGTAGTAAATCGGTGCAATGGCCACAATGCGGACATTCATGGTAGAATGCTGCTTGTCGAAATACCACTGCTCCTGGACCTGCCATTGCATAATATCAGTCATACCCTGCTGCACTTCCAGGAAGTTGCCATTGTCATCATAGACACTGTCTCCGCCCGATTCACGATAAATATTCTCCAGGCTGCTTACCTCTGCGAAAGGATCTTTCCAACCGGAAATGACATTCCACTTATAGGGGGTGATCTCTTCACTTTTGATCCCTTCCATGATGAGTCCGAACAGGCTGTAACGTTCCCCATCGCTCATAGATCCCTCCAGGGGGTAACGTAAGGGCATGTTCTGACGGTGCCTCAGATCGATGGCGCGCCAGATATCTTTCGCCCACATAACATCCGCTTCCCTGATATAGGGATAGGGAACGGGTTTTTTCTCGGGAATAATGGTTTCTGATTTATACACATCCGTTGAGGGTGTATACGTGTTTATCACCGGCGCATTTCCCGGAGAAACCGTTTGCGCTGATAAGGAAAAAGTCCAGATTGCCAGGACTACTGCTCCAAATAAATACCTTCTTGCTTTCATCTTATCGTACAGTTATGGTAATGCTATTGAGATTTCTTACTACACCGTCGGGTCCGGAGGCCTTGACCTTTTCGATCATGATTCTTTGTCCGGATCTTAATTGACGGAAAATGGCTTTTTGCTGGGAAGTGAAGCGTTCTCCATTGGATGGCAGGGAACTCCAAATTCCCCCCTGTCCCTGGAAAGCAACTTCAAAGGACTGCACTGTATAGTCCACTTCAAATACAAAGTCTTCGGCTTCCGCATCGACAACTTGCAGCTGAGAGAGTCGGCCTACAGTCAGGGCACCTTCCGAACCGGCGATCCCTTGAACTTTGGCATCGGGCTTGGGCAGGTCATAGACCCTGAAATCCTGCCGTGTCATTAGTTTTTGTGAACCGTCCACATTGGCATATACACTAACCGTGGCAACGTCTCTGCCCACACCTGGTTTTACCTCGTATCTGCCTACTCCTGTCCTGCGTATGTTACCCGAGGAAATCCTCGCCTGAACATCGCTTTCAGGAACTCCCCCTGCCGAAATGGCTACGGGATTAGGTATTCCCCTATAGAAGACGTTCATACCAGTAGCTGAAACGGTGGCGGTGGCCTGACCCACTTCAAATTCTGCGGTAAAAGGTTTGGAGGTTATCTGCCCATCCTGTTCGATGGAAATGGTACCTCCCCATTTACGGATACCGATGTTGTTGTAGGTGGTAGAATAGATACCCATACCTGCATCAGTTTCCAGAATGGTTCCGTCCTCCAGTTCCACTTCGGGGATGTTTGTGGAGTCATAGGCAGCCAGAAAGACTCTGGCACGGTATTCCTGTCCCGTGAACACATAATTGGAATTGGGAATAACTACAGGAGTAATCACATTCACCTTGAAGTCACCTGCATCTATCTGTCCCAACAGGAAGTTGAGCATCTCGGCTTCCACATTACGCACGTCACCCTGCATCTTGGAAAGAATGGTGATGACAGAAGCAAGCGGAAGGTGTTCAAAGTAGGTGGATTCCCAGGTGGGAGTCACACCCTTTTTTGCGTGAAGATGTAAATCTTCAGGAACCTCGGTACTTAAGGTTGCTTCCAGGGTTTCCACTATGCCGCCGTATTTCTCTTTTTCGTCAATCATAGAAAGGAGAAATTCCCTGTGATCTTCAATTTTTTGCTTTAGCTCGGCACCTTTCTTATTAAGGATCATTACCTCTGCAGGGGTGTTGGTATCGTCTTTTACGCCCACATCGGCCAGGTGAACCTCACCGTCATGAATGGCTTCCTCATCCTTTTTGGAAACAATTTCCACTTTACACTCATTCATGAACTCGTACAGTTCATCTGAGCGTGTTTTTAATTCTTCAGCTTTGGTCTTCCAGTCACCCACCTTTTCGGGATTCTGCTCGTAGGCTATGTTAAACTTGCTGTAAAGACCTTCGTTTTTTGCCGCAAAATTTTGAATGGTAGTTGTGAGCCCCCCATCCACCAGGGTAAATGCATCGAGCACTTCTTTTGCTACATTCAGTGCCAGCATCGCTGTCAGCACCAAATACATCATGCCGATCATTTTTTGTCTCGGTGTTTCTTTACCGTGTCCCATAGATCAGTGTTAAGGGGTTCTTTACTTCTTTCTGATGCTCATGGCAGTGAGCATATTGCCATATACATTGTTCAGTTCAGAAAGACTTTCGCTGAGCTTCACAATCTCGCTTTTGTATTTTTGTGTTTCTTCGACAGATACCTGAAGGCTTGTAATCATTTCATTCAGGCCTTTATATACTCCAGCAGTACCTTGTAAATGCTCTTTGCTACCCTTCACCTGCTCGGTATAGGAAGTGTTCAGTTCTGCCAGATTCTGATTAAGTGTGGCAAGTTGATCGTTGAACTGCTTCTGACTTTGGGAGATGTTGCTATGCTCCTCTTTCACTTCACCCGACATGGCCTCGTAGGTGGCAGTGAGGTTGGCGCTGGATGCGGCAAATTTATCTGCAATGTCCTTTCCTTTTGCGTCGATCAGGGAGGCTGTGTTTTTATAGCTTGCTGCAAGGGTATTTACAGACTCATTCAGTTCCCCGGTATTGCTGCCGTAAGCAGTGGCCACGTTATCCATTTTTTCAGCGGCCGTTCCCATCTTATCGAAATAAGTTTTGGTGGCCAGCGAAGCATTTGTAATGTCGCCGATGGTCTCCGTGGTGGAGGAGATGGTGTTCAGGTGCTTGCCAAGGCTCCTCACATCCTCTGCGTTAATCTGGGATTGCTGAAACAGCTCGTCAAATTTTTGCAGTCCAACATTTCTGTCTGCAATTGCCTGTTCTTTGTATTCATCAATTTCATCGGGGTCAGACATTCCGGCCAATTCAGGATAGACCAGTGTCCAGTCCAGTTCCTCGTGGAGGGGCTCAAAAGCCGAGAAGAAAAAGATGACGGCTTCAATCAGAAGTCCTGCAGTCAATGCCGCACCGGCTCCAGGCCAGTGCTGAATCTTGAAGAGTGCTCCTACGATTACAATGGAGGCTCCGAAACCATAGAGTTTGGCCGTGAAACTCTTCCAGCCCGAACTTTGAACTATTTCTGTAATTCCCATTATGTAAAGTATTTAATTATTGACCAGTGCTTAATTATTGATCACCTAAATAAGAACGAACACACCTGAAACCAATGTAAGATTTGGTAGAATCCTGGTATTCGAAGGCACGGCTACTCACCTGGAGATAATAAGCTACATCTTTCCAGGATCCACCCCTGACTACTTTACGTTTCATTACAGCAGGCTCGTCGGGGCTGGCGTTGTAGTTATAATAAGGGTTCATGTCGTGAGAGAACACATAGGCTGAAGGATCAAAGGCAGTAATGGTCCACTCGGCAACATTACCCGCCATGTCATAAAGTCCATACTCGTTGGGTACTCCATAGAAGCCCACCCTGGAAGGATACATGGATCCATCATCGGTATAATTTCCGCGCAAGGGTTTGAAGTTGGCTATGAAACAACCCAGCTTATTACGCAGGTAAACGCCTCCCCAGGGATACATGCTGTGATCCAGTCCACCTCTGGCTGCAAACTCCCATTCTGCTTCGATGGGGAGCCTGTAGTCCTGAACGATGGGTTGTCCGCTCTGGACAAGAGCCTGATTCAGGTAGTTAGTTCTCCAGATACAGAATGCATTGGCCTGTTTCCAGCTAACTCCCACAACGGGATAGTTATCATAGGATGGAGAGGAGAAATACATGTTAGTCATGGGCTCGTTGAAAGAGAAAGTAAAGTCCCTTACCCAAACGAGTGTGTCGGGGTAAACAAGAACCCAGTCTTTGTTTACAAAGGAGGAACGCCCGGAAATATCTTCCCGTTCACCAGTGGGCCTTGTGACAGTTCCTTCATAGGTCACCACCGGATCGGCATTGCCACCTGTATAATCAAGGCGGAATCCGTTGTTAGGATTGGCTGCCTGTACAAGGTCTACCCAGTAATAGTTATAAATCAGTTTGGTGGGATTGATCTCCCTGAAATAGAGAGAAAGCCTTTCTTCACCGGTGTAGTATAGCTCAAGGTCTTCAATGATCTGGGTAATATTACCCTCCTTATCCTTGGATACATCCAGAGGAGTATCCCAGTCGATAATGGGATCGCCGTTCATATCCTCATAGGGCTGATCATCCCTGTCCTTAAGGATGAAATCATCAATGCCCTGCATGGCTAGTTCTTTCCGGATAATAGAGTCACGTACCCAGAATACATATTGTCTGTATTCATTATTGGTAATCTCCGTTTCGTCCATCCAGAAAGCATCTACGGCAACAGTCCTTGCGAGACTGTTTTGTGTCCATGTAACATCCTGGTCACTGGGACCCATAACAAAAGAGCCATTCGGGACAGCTACCATGCCAAAGGGATCGGGTTCGGCATAAGCCTTCCGTCCATCAACTCCTACCAATTCTCCCGAGTTATAGGAACTACAACTTCCAATGAGAATCGCAACAACAACAAGAATCACTAATCGTTTCATAGCATATCGCTTAATAGGTGCAAAACCAACGTTTTCTTACCTGTTTTTAGTATTCAAAACAATCAAAAGCAAAAATAAATTATAAAAATCTAATACTCTTATACTTTTGGGGACTCTTATCAACACTCAGATCGAAGCAGTATCGAACTGTGACTTCATGAGACCCGCTATTATATTTCATTAGGGGCGAAAGTTCAAAATCGTAGGAATAACCGATCATGATCCCGTTCAGCATCTCAATGCCAAATAGGGCTGTCAAAGCCCCCCCCACTGTATAGGAAACTCCTCCCCAGAATCTTTTATTGTATCGAAGGTTGGTATTCAGGTATATAAGATTGGACCTTAGATCACTCTGTACCATGAGTGAAGGCATAATTTCGAACATGGGATTGGCCAGCTGGATATTGTAACCTGCCATCAGATAATAATGCCTGATCAATTTGGTTTCTGCAAGTTCTTCCGGGTAACGAAAGGAGGTTTGATTCAGATGGGTGGTAGAAAGCCCCACATAAAGCTTTTCGGTGCTATAATGTACGCCCAGGCCCATATCGAAACCAAAGACACTTCCCCCGTTTTTCGGGATGGCATCATCCGTATCGGGTGTAATGATGTCAGCGCCGTTCCAATCTGGAGTCAAAGCCTGGTTGGCCAGTCCCACATTGGCACCTATGCCCAGGCTACCCTGTCCAAGGTCCATTCGGAATGCATAGGAGGCACTAAATAAAAAGTCGTTATTAAAAGCCAGATTATCGTTCATGAAACTAATGCCTACCCCATGGGTCCTACCCAGAAGATTGAAAGGCATATTGGCAGTAAAAATGGTTGTGATGGGTGCATCAGGCAGACCGGTCCACTGGTTGCGGAAGGCAGCCCCCAGACATATTTTATCTGAGCTTCCCACTGCCCCGGGATTGTAGAAGGGCGCCAGAAACATATTCTGACTGAATTTCGGGTCCTGCTGGGCCTGAATATTCAGAGAAATTGCTCCTAAAACTAATATGTACACCAATCTCTTCATGGGCTCTCCTAAAGCGCCTCCGGGCTTAGTTTCCTCAGCTGTTACAGCTTAGGTAAAATAAGTAAAAATTGTTCGACATCACAAATTTTGTTAACAGCAGAATGTTTATAAACCCAGGCCTTTTAACAGGCCTTTAACTTTATGATTCCATTTCGTTGCCGAGCCTGTGCAAAAATCGCCACCAACGGTCGGGGATCTCCTGATTACAGGCCTGCTGGTAATCTTCATACGAACAGGAAACAAAAAAGTTATATCCAGAGACAGGATTCTTTACAGGAATTTCCATCCACCATCTGTCGGAGAGGGTGCTTTTGTGAAAAATGATGTCGTGACCGGCGGCGTTCAGAGCCACAATGAACTTCTTGATGTGTTCAGGAGTATCGACCGGATTCTCACGGATACGGTGCGAAAGGCCCTCCAGGAAATACCAGGCCGCCTGGGCTGTGAGGTGTGAAGTCTGGCCATTTATATCTGCACCGGGGACACACTCAAAAAAGCCAAGCACAGATACCATTTCGCTGAGTCCGGCATAGCGTGTGATCTGGCACAGTTCGTGCGAAAAGAATCCATTGCTTGATGGAGTGGCGCTGCCAGGCGCATCGGAATGCCGGACAGCCCCCAGGTCAATGCTGATAAATTCGGAATCCCGTACCAGGGGTTCAGCTTCCTGTATGTTGCTTCGAACATCGCCGAGCCTGATGCTCTCCAGGTAGCTGTTTTCCAGCTGCCTGATCTGGTCGTCGGTAACGAAATAGGCCTGGTGTCCCAGGTTAGTCAGGCTGAATTGTTTGCCGGTTTTGGGATCCAGCAGGTGGTTCAGATAGTTGCGGGAGTTAAGAAGTTCGCTTTTTTCAGAGAAATCGAGCATGGAGTCAATGGTCAGCACCTGGTGCAAACCCGCATGTTTTTCCAGGGCATAAAACACACCCAGTCCCAAATCCTGAGAACCTCCCAGTATAATAGTGATCATGTCCCGTTCCTTCAAATCAAGCAGTACATCTCTCAGGGCGAAGTAGGTGTCGTTCATGGAACCTCCGTTCTTCAGGTTGCCCAGGTCGTAGATCTTCAGGTTCTTATCAATTTTACGCAGGAGATACAGTTTGCTCCGGATCTGGTCGGGCGCTTCCTGACTCCCTTTGATAAAGGCATGTCCATCCACCGGTACGCCTACAATGGCAACCTGGTGTTTATCCAGTTCCCGTATGGGTTGATCGGGGGTGTGGACCGAGATATGATGACTGAAGGATTCCTTGCCTTCCAGGTATTCGAACTGGGGCCTTTCCAGGCTGACAGGATCAAAATATCCATTTAGGTCCATTGGGGGCTGATTTTAAGGTTTATTTTTTGGTGCGGGACGCAGCCTTTTCAATAATCTCACGGCACTCCTCCAGGCTCAGGTCTTCCGGGGTAAGACTTTTTGGTATGCGGTAGTTCTTTTTATTGAAAGAGATATAGGGGCCATACCGTCCATTCAGAATGAGCAAGCCGGGTTCCTCATCGAATTGTTTGATATTGCGGTTTTCTTGCTGTGTACGTTTCTCGGTAATGATCTCGATGGCACGATCCTGTTCTATGGTATAGGCATCATCGGTCTTGGAAAGGCTGTAAAATTTGGACTTGTGGCGAACATAGGGTCCATATTTACCCACTCCAATAACCAGCTCTTCATCCTCGAATTGGCCAATGGTCCGGGGAAGCCTGAACAGAGCCAATGCTTCTTCCAGGGTAATGGTTTCCAGGCTCTGGCCCTTCAGCAAGCTGGCAAACCTGGGCTTGTCCTCGTCACTGGCTTCTCCAATCTGGGCGATGGGTCCGAAGCGTCCGATTTTCACGCTGATGGGCTTTCCGGATTCCGGATCGGTACCCAGTACCTTTTCCCCCTTGGACCGTTCGGAGGTCTGGGTGGCCGTATCCACCTT
>Ga0180436_10000514_pt1 | contig 39876 bp, 37 predicted proteins | sample SS_ome_2_FD_132434 | JGI IMG/M metagenome (GOLD analysis project Ga0180436, IMG submission 132434) | Hypersaline lake sediment archaeal communities from the Salton Sea, California, USA - SS_3_S_2 metaG | ecosystem: Environmental > Aquatic > Non-marine Saline and Alkaline > Hypersaline >... | reverse complement strand
GAGTTCGCTGCGGGGCACCATATCTAATAAGGCCATCCACTCTATGAAGGAAGTTTGAAATTGCTGTCTGGCCTGTTCCCATGTTTTGGAACCATCTGCATCGGTGTCCAATCCATAGCTTTTCTGGAAAAGACTGCCCAAGCCATTCGAATCAAGACCGGCCCCTTTTAGCCATGGGGCCATCTCTTCCAACTGCTGTTGCCCTTTGGCGCTAGCGAGCAGCAAGTTACCCCAAAATTCTAAAAATTGTTTGTCCATGATTAAATTATGATTTCTTTTTGCGTTTCTTAGGCCTGGATAATTTGCGATCCAGGTCCAATTGGAAACGAACCGGACCGCGCCATTTGCCTTCCCCAAAGCGCGTGTGCAGGGCACAGGCAGATTTGGGATCCGACCAGGAGGTGGCCATGGCCACATGACCCTTGGGAAAGGGCGACACCTCGGCATCCACATAATCTAATGGCGCCAGGGCGGTTTCCTTTTCCACCAGGTCGTCATGCTCCCCATAGCAGATCAGCCATTTAATCCCCATTTCTTTCAGACGCCCTATATTGAGCTTGCGGTCAAAAAGTTTGACCGGCAGGGTACCATCTTGAGTGATGGGCACGTTGTAGGAGGCAAAGCTCATTTTGGTGATTTCCATGGGCAAATCATTGCGCTCGTTGTTGAGCCAGTAATTCAAACCTGCGGCGGTTTTACTGACGCTCAGGGATTTTTTCTTTTGGTTGGCAAACATCATAATATCCCGGTAAAAAGCCGACACCGGCGATTCATATTCGATGCTTTTGATTTTATACACCCATCCCATCAATTGACCGTCGGCCACCTGGTTGCCATTGGGCAGGGTCTTGGTGCCATATGCCAGATCATTGAAACGCTCTGGCAAATTTTTTAAGAATGCGGAAAGGCCGACGCTGCGAGTGCCGTCCATGGGTGCCACACAGGTGATAAAGGCATCCACCAGGCCGTCCAGCTCGCCGGACAGCAGGTTGCACAGGGCCGAAAATCCGCCCTGACAATAGCCATTAAGGGTTACCTTTTTGCCATGTGCTTGCATGACTTTCTCACAAAATCGTCGGGTATCGCGGGCATCGTCATCGCCAGTCATTATTTGAAGGGCTTCGGTGGTTTGAATGTCTTTTAAAATGCGGATATACGTGGGAATACCCTGATTGGCAAAACAATGTGCATAGCTGCGGTCCTCTCCCGGCAGGAATCCAAGGATGTTGGCTCCCAGTACATAGGGTGGCAAAATTACAACCGGCTTGGCATTCTTCTTAACCTTCACCGTTTTATGCGAGGGTGAAATCTGGTATAAATAGAACCGATCGGTTTCATCGAACAACTTGTGCTGACCACGTTCAAAATGAAATCCGTACTCGGATTCGATGGCTTGGATTGCCTGGGGGTACTGATTGATAACCATGTTCATCAGTTGCGCCTGCCGATTCGCAAATGTTGCCAGGTCCTGACCATCGCCATAGGGCATTGCTTTGTAAAGGGCTGCCATCAGGTCGCTCGTCTCCTTTTGACTGTAGGCATCAATGGAATTCAGCCCCCCCCAAAAACCACGGTTTAAAATGCCAAGGTTGAAATCCCACAGTTTGAGATAGGCGTCAATGTTTTCCAACGGCGATGCCTGGGACAGTTCTCGAGATTCGACACGGTTGAAATATATAGTGGAAATCAGATAGGGTATCACGAAATCGCCGGTATACTTTGAAAGCCCGGCGATATAATTTTGAGAGGCGTTGATAAGCTGGAAAAAAGCAGCAATATTGTTTTCGAATGCCAGGTTAAAAAAATTATTCGTATCGGATGGAGCAGGTGACTTTTTCATAAAAATCTCTCCTCCTTCGAAAAAAAATTGAGGGCCAACAGCTTGGTGTTGGCCCCTCCATCTTACTTGGTATCAAAAAATTCTTCTACTTTTTGATAGCTCTCGTCCACCATCTTTTTAAAGTCGGCACAACCGGTCTGGTATGACTTGAGCCAGTCGGTGATGGCGGTTTGGCCGTTTTCGGGCAACCAGGTTGCCTGGGCCAGAAAGGCGTTAAGCATTTTCTCGTTTTGTTCATAAACCATGGTCATCGCATTAAAACTGTTATCGAATGCGGTTTTATTGAACTGTATCATCTGTTTTGCAATCTGTTTTTGATCCATTTTGATCCTCCTTTGTGAGCGTCCATCACTGACATCCAAAATATGACGGCGTTGCCTCAACCTTGTAAATAACGGTAAACTTCCGGTTCAGAGCGGCTGAGGGTAAAACGGTGCCCATTATTTTGACGCCAGTAAATCACTAACGTTTTTATAATTATCATCCACGGCGGATTTAAGATCATCACGCCCTTGTTTGGCCATGGTCAGGCATTGATCCATGAGGCGCTTGTTTTCTTCCGGCAACCACGTAACTTGTTCGAATAAGGCGTTGGTCATTTTTTCACCCTGCTCCTGCACAAGAACCATGGCATTAAACAACTTGTCAAAGGTCGTTTTTTGATAATCAAGCATCTGTTTTATCATCGGGTTTGTTTTCATGTTGCTCTCCTTACGTGTGTTTTCTTGTCTGCTTTTTGACCCATAATATAGGATTGGCTTACCTGATGTCAAGAATAAATTGTTGCAATGCACAAAAAAATTTTTTACGGATCATTTTTATTTAAATATTTTCTATATTATTGACATTAATAGTATTATAACATATTATTCCTCATATATTAACTTTATTATTTTGATTAAATCATTCTTTTATCGCAAAAAAAAATAATTAAACCCATTGGTGAATGCAAAAATGGCTGAAAAACTTATATTAAAGAAATACGCCAATCGCCGGCTCTACGACACCCGCCAAAGCCGCTACGTTACGCTGTCGGAAGTCGCCCAGCAAATCCGTGAAGGCCAGGAAATTAAGGTGCTGGATGCCAAATCCAAGGAGGACGTCACGTCATTCATCCTGACCCAGATCCTGCTGGAGGAGGCCAAAACCAAACAGTTTCTGCTCCCCCCGCAACTGCTGCACATAATTATTCAATACGGAGACAATGTATTGTTGGATTTTTTTGAAAATCACCTGCAACAAACTATCCACAGTTATCTAACGCATAAATCTTCCTTTGATTCACAATTTAAAAAATGGCTGGAAGTGGGGATGGATATGTCGGAAATGGCCCAAAAAGGTTTTGAGAGCGTGAATCCACTGCAATCGATCTTCGAAGGATTTTCGCCCGCTACTTCTAAGCAAGATAAAAAGAAAGACTGACGCGTGACTATCTCATTAGACTGAATGATAGGCTGCTAGGCTGAAGACTATTCGGCTGTTAGGACGCTAATAGTCAAACAGTCAAACCACCTAACATGCTAGTGTTTCGATGCTCTATCACTTCGTTCAAGCATAAAATCGGCTATCTGGCGATAATGGCTTTTCAGAACCTTTTTAGACCGGAACAAAGCCATATGCCCGCCGTCACAAGTTAGATTGAGCTTGTCCGAAGCAGGGACCGACTGAATCAAATCCATATGCCCCGTGGCTTGCAGCGGCGGTACAATGGCATCTGCCTTGCCACCCAAAGCCCAAACCGGGACCGCGCCTGGATAGTCTTTAATGCCGACCCGCTTATTTCCGATTTCTAGCTTTCCGTGAATTAATTCATTACCGACAAAGATTTTCCGATATGTGTCACGGACAAACCCGGCCGGGAAGTGCAGAACCGTATTGTACCAGTCGTAAAACACCTTCTGGCGTTCCACTGCTTCAGCATTGCCGGTCCTTAAGTCGTTCAAAAGGTGCTTAAAATTACGCACGTGCTGATCCATGCCCAAATAGTAAAAGCCCAGCACTTGTAAGGCACCGTCATATGCCTCCCGCCCCGCCCCGATCCGATTTGAATCAATGGTACGGCCAGAGAACCGCATGATGCGGTCGACCAGATCCGGGCCCATCAAACGGGCAAAATCGGTTAAAAATCCCTTTTGGGCTTCCGTGTGCATGGGAGAACCGGCCGTGCCCAGTGTTTTTCCTAACTGGGGATTCAGAATGAGGGCACTGATTAATAATGGGCCCGGTTGACAGATGGCCACCAGATGCGCCGGCTTTCCCGTGAGCTGTCTGGCATGCGCCATGACTTGCGTGTATTGTTGAACCTGACTGATGAAATCTTCGCTGTGGCGCTGGCCATCGACATACAGGGGAATATCATCCGCACATTTCTGCTCCACCACGACCATACGGGTAAGGCCCTGATCGCGAAGATACAGGGCCACCCTTTCAGCAATGTTGGAATGATGTCCGGCCCGGGGGGCAAAAACAATTGTGTAGTTATCGATGAGATGATCTCTGGATTGTGAGATGTCGATTACCCGCAAGCTGGGCAAATCCAGAATAACCTGGGTATCATCATAGGCCACACGCCAATCCTGATCACAGCGTTGCTCACTGAATAACGTGATAAAATCCAGTTCAGCTTGGCGCTCTTGTTTGAATTGTTTTAGATTATCAAACAGCGTATTTTTAAATAGACTGAAATTGCGTTCAAAGGCTTGCCCCTGCACACCGGCGAATCCAGAAAACAGCTTATGGGCGTCGCAGCCAAGCACCGCCATAAAACGACTCATGGATGCTGTTCCGTGGGTGTGCATGTTTTGAACGAGGTCGCAGCCCAGCGAAAGCGTTTGAATGCCGAATTCCAACAGGTGGTTACTGGTTTCATATGACAGTTTTGCGGCTTTTAAATTGTATAAGGTGAACGGCAGTCTCGAAAGAACCGATTCAGGCATAACCATGCCTCCTTTCAAAGGTTCGTATCAAATTCAGAATGATATCCTTTCAAGTGGATATCCCCGGTGCTGATCGCATCTCCACTAGAGTAAGCATGAAATATGCCAGGCAGGCGATTAAGCAATTATTTTGATTTTTTTCAATAGGTTATTTAATCAATTTCTCCGTCTGAAGCCCCTAAAATATATCAAATTTTTCCCATGTTAAAACCGTGACGGAAATCATTTCCACCGGGGCAACATGGCCGTCACGTTGCAAATGACTATCACAGGCCATCTAAAAAGGAAATCAGTTCGGCATCTCTGGTGGTATTCGGCTGAAATAAGATGGAATAATGATTGCTACCCGTGATATCAACGACACGTGCCTGGGGTATGGCTGCCAGCATGTCGTCCACGACCGCTTGGGGCAGTAGAATATCATCCGCTTGCAAAATGCCGTCGGTCGCGCGCAAGATTAAAACCGGGCATTTTAACTCAGTATAGTACTGACTAACGCCGGTCGCACGCTTATTCGACACTTCCTCACGGATATTTTCGGGCTGAATCCGGGAACGGAAACCATCTGCGGTTTCAATCAGGTCATATTCAAAATAGGCTTCGATGTTATCGGACCAGGGTTGCAGAAACGGCGCCTGTTTCATCAGATCATAATAAGCCTCTTTGCTTGGAAAAGTTACTTCCAAGCGATCAATGGCCGGTTTGATGGCCGCGGCCACGCCGTCCCAATATGCCTGAGACAAATCCCCCCCCGCATCCATGAGGATCAGCCCGGCAATTTTCTGGGGACGCCTGGCAGCCAAACCCAGAGAAACGTAGCCACCCAAAGAATGCCCCATCAATACCACCCGGTCCAATTCCAGACTATCGATAACACACCTTAGATCGTTTTGATGGTGTTCCTCGGAATATCCGCTGGCGGGTTTATCGGACAATCCCCGGCCACGAAGATCGACAGCCAGGATCCGGTGGCGGCCGATCAGCGGTCGCACAACAACATCCCAGCAGCGGCTATTGGCGGTCAATCCATGAACGCAGAGAATCGGCGTGCCCTCACCGGCCCATTCCGCCACTTGAATCTCGACACCGTCCCCTTTGGCCCGGATCATATTCGCTTCCTGCATGGTGTATCCTTTCACAGATAATATCGAATTCGCATAATAGGCGGTTTCGTAAAAAGTTCAAATTCAAGGCATGCAAATTTTGTAATTGTGAGGCGTACTGAATGTACGTTGAATGATTACAAAATTTAGCATAACGCCGAAGTTGGGCAATTTACGAAATCGTCTAGTGGGTTTTGATCCATTCGACAATCCCCGGACAAATGGTTTTATACGACATACTGCCCACAAAAATACCCACATGCCCGCTGTCCACGCCCCGGGTGGTCGTATCCTTAGATCCCACGGCCTGGGCCAGGGGTTTGGATGTACCCGGCGGTGCCAGATAGTCATGCTTACCGTACACATTTAAGAGCGGGCAACGAATCTTGCGCAGATCCACCAGCTGTCCCTCTAATTCAAATTGATTTTTAATCAAAAGATTTTTCTGAACGATCGCCCCGATAAACTGCCGAAAAACAGCCCCAGTCATATCCGGACTGTCAAATATCCATTTCTCCATTCGCAGGAAAGTACTGACAAACTTCGGATCGTCAATGCCATTCAGGAAATTTACGTATTTGTTGACGGTATCCACGGGAACGATGAGCAGATACAAAATGTTGGCCAGATCTCCGGGCAGCTTGCCCAGGGTTGTCGCTATCTTATCCACATCCAGCTGCTTGGCCCACAAAAACAACGTCGCATCATCCACGTCAAATTCCACCGGTGTGGCCAGGGTGATCAGGTTTTTGATCTTTTCGGGGTGCAGGGCGGTATAGATAACACTGAAGGTGCCACCCATGCAGATGCCCATTAAATTGATCTGATCGGATTGTGTCTTTGATCGGATCCACTCAACCACATTGTCCAGGTATCCGTTCAGATGATCACCCAGGTCCAAATACATATCCGATGCCGTGGGCCGGCCCCAGTCCAGCAAATATACGTCCAATCCTTGATTCAACAGGTTTTGCACAAAACTGCGTCCAGGTTGCAGGTCCAGCATGATGTAACGATTGATCAACGCATATACGATCAATACCGGTGGCCGGTGCAGATGCTCGGGATCCTGTACCGGTTTATAATGCAGCAGTCGCAAGTTATCCTCGGTGTAAACGATGTCGGCCGGTGTTGTGGCCACGTCATAGTCAATCCCACTCGCCAGCAGATCGAAGCCTTTGCGGGCCTTGTCTGGGAACTCCGTCAGATCTTTTTCAATTTCCTTGATGATTTTATCGAAATTCATATTAATAGGAATTTAGGTGTTTAGACTGCTAGACTATTAGCGGCTCACAGCTGATTGCTTACACCTTACGGCTGCCCTTCGATACCGCCTTCTTTCTGGCGGCCGGCTTTCGTTTGGAGGTTTTGGCTCGTGCTGTGGCCGCTGCTTTCTTGCGAACTGTTTTAGGTTTGGGTGATCCAGCCTCAAGGGTTTCGAGCCGCTCTGACAGACTTTGTAGGGCTGCCTGCTGTACTTGAACGATCTTTTCAAGTTCACGGTTTTTTCGTCTAACTTGGTGCAGTTTGCGGTAGACCGCCTGCATATCCTTTTTGGTTGGAAGATTATAAAAATCCATCCACGGCGCCATAGAATTGTCTAACCGCTGTTTAAATTCAAGATATTGGTCGATCAACGCCGACACTTCATGCACCCCTGATTTAGAGCGCAGATAAGCGTCATACTTTTGATCCAGCTTTTGCATGAACATGTTATAAAGCGCCTCGGCGCTGTCTATTTGGCCTGAGTCCTGATCCGTGAGCTCCTGAAAAGATGCCAAGGTATCTGTCAAGGGAGCACTGAAATGCCGAATAAATTCACCCACGGTCAGGGCCAGTTTTTGGTAGGCTTCAGCGGCGGCCATGGACTCACCCATGGTTTCGCGACCGATACCCAGGGGCGGTATCCGCATATACTTGCCCAGGATTTCTTCAAAAAAATTTGCATATTGCTTGGAAGCCTGCTCTGTAAATTGTGTGAACAGTTCTTCAAATGCTTGATCCGACATGTAATCTCGTCCTTGGAATGCTATAATTCATAGTTGGGTTATGGTTCAACTTTCGGCCTTCGCACCAAAAGTTGTCTTATAAGTTATCGGCTCTGCCGTGTTGATCCTTTAAAATAAATTTTTGTACTTTTCCGGAAGCCGCCGTGCGTGGCAGTTCATCCACCACCGTTAAAAATTTCGGAATTTTATATTTGCCCAATCGGTCCTTTAAATAGGTCTGCAATTCTGCCAATGTCAGGTTTGTGTTCGGGTTGAGCTCCACCACGGCTTTGCCCACCTCACCCCACCGGTCATCCGGAACGCCGATCACGGCTGAAGCCGCAATGTGGGGATGCATATCGATCACCCGTTCGATCTCGGCCGGATAAATGTTGATACCCCCGGAAATCAGCATGTCTTTTTTGCGTCCCACAATGGATAAATGCCCATCCGCATCCACCCGTGCCAAATCACCCGTGGCAAACCAGCCGTCTGTGAAAGCGGCTTCGGTCTCCGCCGGCTTATTCCAATACCCGCTGCACATGTGCTCACCTTTAAGCAGCAGCTCTCCATCTTCGCCATCCGCTAGGCGCTTGCCATCCGTATCGATAATCTTTATGTCCACATTAAACATGGGTAATCCAACGCTCCCCAGTTTGCCATTGGCCAAAAAATTGTTGGGGCCCACCTCTGTCAGCCCATACCCCTCCCAAATGCGAATGCCCTTTTGTTCCTGGTAGGTAGCGGCCACGGTTTTGGGCAATGGTGCGCCACCGGACACCATGAATCGGATCGACGAAAAATCAACCGCTGTGAATTTCGGTGATTCCATCATCATCTGAAACATGGTGGGAACCCCAAAAAACAGGGTCAAACCTTCTTGCTCAATCAAATCCAAAATCAGGTCGGCATCAAAACTCTGGATCAGGATATTGGTTCCGCGGCACTGAAATATGGGCAGCGTGAACACATTCCACCCGGCCGTATAAAACAAAGCCGCATGTAGCACGGTTCGATCGTCTGATCGCAAATCCCAGCCGATATGGGTGTTGATGGCATTCCAGGTCAGCATGCCGTGTGATTGGATCACACCCTTGGGCAAACCCGTTGTACCGGATGTATAAATGATCAGCTGAGGATCCTCTGCCGCCAGATCCAACTCAGGAGGGGGCATTGGGGCCAGAGAGGGCCAAGCCTTGCTTAAACTGTGGCCGAGACTGTCATCATCATCAAAACAGACATAATGTTCCACATGGGCCTTGGGCTTAATATCGGCCACAATCGACTGATGCTCGGCGTCGAAAAACATGACCCGGGGTGTACAATCCTGCAGAAAATAGAGATACTCATCTCGGGCCAGCCGATAATTCAGGGGTACCAGGATGGCACCCAGGCGACTCGTGGCAAAAAACAACTGAATGAACACGGTTCGATTCAACGCGAGTACCGCCACGCGATCGCCTTTACCCACATTCAGCGATAGTAGAAACTGGGCCAATCGATTGATATCATCCGCCAGCGCTGCATAGGTATAACGCTTGTTTTCAATCAAATCCACCAGTGCTTCTTTTTGTGGGTTGGCGCGCCCCCGGCGCCCGATCCAGTCTCCGTAAATCATGGATTGGCTCCTTTCTCGTTACCAAAACCGTCCTATCCCCAACGGTGCAAGCTCTGGCTTAATTGGCCCCAGCAACCTTGGTGACCTTACGGCGGGTAACGTATTCGCGAATGGATCCTACAATACCTTTGGGGAAAAAGAGAACCACCAGAATAAATAAAATTCCCAATATCAAATGCCAGCGCTCCATGAGTGCATGTAAAAAAGGAATGCCGGGAAAAAGTGACGCGGCGATTTTCTGTAAATCCGGTAAAAAGGTATAGGCGATTAAGACAAACGCGGCACCGGCAATACCCCCGTACAAGGTCCCCATCCCGCCAATGATGACCATCAGTAAAACATCCACCATTATCGGTGTCCCCAACACCGACTCGGGGTTGGCATAGCCGGTCCACATCACATACAGCGCACCTAAAATGGTGGCGATGAGACACCCAAAACAGATGGAGATCATTTTAAAAACAAAGGTTTTATAACCAATGGCTTCAGCACGGGGCTCGTTGTCGCGGATGGCCTGCATGACACGTCCCAGGGGCGACTCAATGAAACGCATCATCAGCAAGAACAGAACCACGCAAATAGCCAGAATAAAATAGTACGTGATCATTTTGCCGTTGATATCGCGCCCCAGAAATTCACCCAAACTAAAAGACCGTTTGAACACACCAAACGTCGAAATCAAAATACCGTCTTCACCCCCGGTAAATTCACTGGCTTTGGTGGCGAATATGATCGCAAACTCGGCAATGGCCAGGGTAACCATGGCAAAAAAAATGGCCTTGACCCGCAAGGACAAGAAACTGATCAAAAGTGCGACCAGCAAGGTAATGCCAATGGCGATCATAAAACCGAGTCCGAGGTTGGCATACGTGGCATCGCCATATTTGCCCGTCAGCATGGCAACGCTGTAGGCGCCGATGCCAAAAAACATGACGTGTCCGAACGATAATATCCCCGTGTAGCCCAATAAAAGGTCAAAACTGGCCACGAGAACCGAGAATATGATGACATTGAGAGCCAGGTCGACGGATTTGAATGCGGGAAATAAAAAGGGGACGGCGATGAATAACATTAACAAAGCCAATTTCAGATAGAATGGAAATCCCGTAAATTGTTTACGGCGTTGCATTTGGCGATGGATTTGAACGGGTGTCTGGTCTGTCATTTGGCTACCTCTTCATTTTCCTACGGAAAAATCATTTACCTGCAGCAAAGAGCCCGGTGGGTCGAATCAAAAGAATAATTACCATAATGAGTATGTTTACGCCGGCAGCCGCCCAGGGGACAACGTAGGCCACGTAGTTATAAGCCAATCCCACGATGAGCGCCCCCACCAGCGATCCGGTAATACTCCCCAGTCCGCCGATGATCACCACAATGAATGCAAATATCAAATACCAGCCCCCCATATCCGGATAAACACTGCGGGACCAGATGGAGATGGTCAAACCGCCCATGGCGGCAAATGCCACGCCTACGGCAAAGACCCCCGTGAAAATGAGAAAAATGTTGTGGCCCATGGCCTGCACCATTTCCGCATCTTCCACACCGGCCCGAACAATTTTGCCGACCTTGGTCTTTTTTAAGACGGTCTGAATAATGCCATATACGATCAGGCCTAAGAAAATGGTGATGATCGGATATCGCAGGATGATCACATCAAACACGTCCCAATTTCCCTGGAAGGTCAAGGGTACGGCCATGACTTCATCATTGGGGCTCCAAATGATTTTGATGAATTCCACCAGGACCACCGAAGCGCCAAAGGTAATCAATATCTGAAACAGATGGGAGCCATAAACATAGCGGACAACAAACCGCTCCAGCAATACGCCGATAACAAGTCCCACCGCCACGGCTGCCAGAATGGCACACATGAATGCGGCAAAATTCAAAAACCACGAATTGGCGTCAACCCATGCCTGCAAGGCATTGAAAGTGCTGAAGCCCGCATAGGCACCGAATGCAAAACAGGCACCATGAGCAAAGTTAATCACATCCATCAAACCGAAGATAACCGATAGGCCCGAAGCAATCAGAAAAAGCATCATGCCCATGGCGCAACCGGCGATGGTGAGCGTGAGGTAGGTTTTAAACCCCATTTTGGTTAATGGGAGCAGAAACAGCAAAATAAAAATTGCTATGGACAGCTGCTTGCCCCATTTTTTCAAGAATGTTTCGGCCATAAGCCTTTCCTCATTTCGTAAAAGTCATCTGTAATTATTATTTGTGCTTATCTATGAAGCTCAAGTTATCGCTAAAGGAGGTTCGCCGGTGTTCAGTTTTCACAAGGCAACTGTTTGAGTTCTTTCATCACTGTTAGGCCGCCGATATGCAACCGGCTGTGTCATTTACTTAACCGCTTAATATTAATGAGAATTAATTTTATTTGACGAGCGGCGGCGGCCGTTACAGTGTTTTAAGAACGAGTTTTGGCTGGTGAAAACTGAACACCAGCGAACCGGATTCAATGAACTTAAGCTATATAGAGAACCGCGTTATTATTTTTCCGCGACTTTTAATCTTCTATTTTAGTTATACCCAGGTACCGGCTCTGCAAACGCTCATCATTCACAAGCTGTTGCATCTCGCCGCTGTGCACCACCATACCGTCATCCATGATGTGATAAAAATCGCCCACACTGCTGGCCATGTAAAAGTTCTGCTCCACCAATACGACAACGCTATGCAGCTTGATTTGATTGATGGCCTCAATGAGGCCGTCGATAATAATCGGAGCCAGTCCTTTGGTGGGCTCATCAATCAACAACAAATCGACTTTATTGACGATGGCTCGCGCAATGGCCAGCATCTGTTTTTGGCCGCCGCTCAGTGTGCCGGCCTTGGCATTCCAAAATTTACGCAGGGCACCAAACCGTTCTAGGACATCTTCCAGTCGCTTCTGGGATGCGCCGTCTTCCTGCAGCATGGCCACCTGCATGTTTTCTTCAACCGTCAGATCGGCAAAAATACCCATGTGCTCCGGGACAAATCCGATACCCATGCGCGCCATCTCATAGGGTTTGCATTTCTGAATCTCCCGGCCTTGATAAACAATCTTACCGGAGCTGGCCGAATAGAGCCCCATAATGGTTTTGAGGGTTGTACTTTTGCCGGCGCCGTTGCGGCCGATTAAAACCGTAACCGCATCAGCCGGGGCTTCAAATGACACACCCTGGAGAATATGATGTTGCCCGATATGGGTATTGATATCCTGGACACTTAAAATCGCATCACTCAATTTTAGCCCCTCCCCCTAAATATGCTGCCTGGACAATTTCATTTCTGGCGATCTGATCCGGACTGTCTTCGGCAATCAGCCTTCCTTCCTGGAGCACGGCGATTCTGTCTGACAAGGACATGATCATATCCATTTTGTGCTCCACCAATAGAATCGTGCGGTCCTTGCCATCCTTGATTTTCTGCAAAATCTCAAGGATAGCCGGCACCTCCTCCTGCCCCATACCGGCGGTGGGTTCGTCTAGAAAAAGGATCTTCGGTTTTAAGGCAAACAAAATACCGATTTCCAGTTTTCGCTTTTCACCGTGTGTGAGTCCGCTGGATACCTGGTCCCATTTGTCTTCCAGCAATACTTCCTTGAGAACCTCGTAGGCCTCATCCTCGGTGTCACTGAAATGGAGATAGCTGCGCCAAAAATTAAAACCGAACGCTTCTCGGGACTGAATCGCAATGCGCACATTTTCCAGCACCGTCAAGAGTGGGAAGACATTGGTGAGTTGAAAGGAACGGCCGATGCCCAGCCGTGTTCGCTCGGCCGGCCCCAGGGACGTGATGTCGCGACCTTTTAAAAACACCTGGCCTTCCGAAGGCCTGTACTGACCCGTCATCATGTTAAACAGGGTTGTCTTGCCGGCACCATTGGGTCCGATGATCGATTTAAGGGCATACGGTTCAACCGAAAAATTGACATGATCCACGGCCACATGCCCGCCAAAGCGGATCGTCAGGTCACGCGTTTCTATAATGGGATCTGGCTGCTTATCCGTCATGTTACTATCCTAGTTTAAACAAAAAATTTCTGAGAAAAATTACCAATAATCTCTCACCAAAATTTAAGAAGACAGAAGTCAGAAGACAGGAGTCAGAACCAAAAGGCTATTAGGCTGAAGACTTTTAGGCTATTAGGTGCTTATTAGCTGTTGGCTCTTGGCCCTTAGCAGACCAAGAGCCAAGATCTTACAACTGGTCAAGGCCTGACAGAGTTAAGTCCTGATTAAAAGTTGTCAAAGCTAAATTATTTACCTCCCACAGGACCCACCATTTGTAATTAACCGTTCTGCCCGCTGCGTTACCGTCATTCCCTCGGAAGAGGGAATCCAGACAAAGCGGTTAGCCCTTTCTGTCATTCCCATGGAAATAAGAATCCAGCAAAGGCGATGTGCTATCAGCTAAAGGTTCTTCCTGGATCCCCTCCCCCTGTTTCCAGGGGACAAGCTTTCAAGGGGATGACAAAATGCTTCTATCTCCCGAAACTAACCTGAATCCCCTATCCCCTCCTTCGAGGGGACGGGTTTTTTCGAGGATGACAACCGTGGAACGTTTCAAGGCAGCTTTCAGTTATACGCCGTAAGCGTTTAGCAGCTGTGGCTGATACCTTAATGCTTTCAGCTGAATTTCTGACTCCCTTGGCCGCCATTTTATCCCGTCAAAGCCCTGAGCTTGCCGAAGGAGCGAAGTCGGAAGCCCTGAGCCTGTCCAAGGGCGATGGCTGCTGTCTCCTTTTTTTTATATTAATTAAGAATCGGCGGCGCCGTCTCTGCCGGGCCCATATCCCTGAGAAGTCTGGGAATGGCCCATTCCACGTTGGGATCCACATCCAGCTCAAACGCAAACATGGATTGCAGGGCCTGATGATCTTCTTTTCGGAATATCATCGTCCCCTTGGGCGTCATAAATACCATGCCTTCCATGGTATCAATCAGCTTCTCCGTATCGGTACTGCCGGCCGTGGTGATGGCCGTGACCACCGCACTGGCTGCCGCAAAACCACCGCAGGTAAAAAAGTCCGGCGGCTCGTTGAAGCGTTTCATGTGCTCGGCCACAAACCAGTCATTAACCGGGTTGTTGGGATTTTCATAGTAATAATAAATGGAGCCTTTCATGCCCTTCAATGGTTTCATGGCTTTGAGGGCCGCCAGAACATTCCCGCCGCTGGTTATCTCGATGCCATACTTGTCCAGACCGCTGGCAATCAGTTGGTTCATGGGGCCGCCCTTGCCGGCCCAGATAAAAAAGACATATTTGGGCGATGGTTTGTCTTTGAGGGCTTCAATGACCTTTTGCACGGGTGCCGTGAAATCGGTCGCTTTGGGATCGGCATATTCTTCATGCACCACCTTGGCACCCAGGGCTTCGGCGGCCTTTTTATAGGCGGCCACGCCATCGCGGCCAAAGGCATAATCCTGGGCAATGGTGGCAATGCTGACACCCGGCGCAGCGACGGCTACGGCATTGCCGATGGCATCCTGGCCCGAGTTGCGGCCGGTCCGGAAAATATACCGGTTCCAGGCTTTACCCGTAATGGCATCGGCCACGGCCGGTTCGACGATCAGGATCTTTTCAAACTCTTCGGCCACCGGCAGACATGCCAGGGCCACGCCGCTGCTGGTGGGTCCCACGGCCAGGTCCACTTTATCGTCGGCATACATCTTGGTCAGGAGCATCTTGGCCCTGGCCGGTTTGAGTTGGGTGTCTTCGACCACCAATTCCACATCGCGGCCCAGGATTTTGTTGGTGCCGTTGGTGGCCCACTCCAGGCCCATCTTAAACCCGGTTATCTCGGCTTTCCCGTAAATCTCGTAGGGTCCACTCAAGCCTTGCATGAGTCCAATTTTGATGGGATCGGCTGCCATCGCCGACGATACGCCCACCGCTACGGATAATACCACTATCCCCAGTAGCCACATGGTGTTTTTGATTTTCATTTTCTGCCTCCTTTTGTTGGTTGGTGTAATCCTAAAAGTGATTTCAAGATCTCAGATCGCGCCCAAGTACAAGGCGTGGACCCACGAAAACTCGCAGCATACATTGAAGTATGTGAGAATTTTGAGGAGGTCCACAACACCGTAATTGGGTGTTAGATGAGATTTTGAAATCACTTTTTAGAAAACTGCTCCCTCAGTTCATTCTTAAGGACCTTGCCGGCAGCGTTGCGCGGCAAGTGATCCATAAATGCAACCCGTTTGGGCACTTTAAACCTTGCCAGGCGATCGCTTAGAAACATTAACACCTCGTCTTCGCTGATAGCCTCGTTTGGCTTGAGCACCACCATGGCATAACCCACTTCACCCCAATTTTCGTCCGTGACGCCGATCACGGCCGCTTCGGCCACCTGGGGAAGATCGTAAATCGCATTTTCCACTTCTGCGGGGTACACATTCTCGCCGCCGGAAATGAACATGTCCTTTTTACGATCCACAATGGTCAGGTCACCATCGGCATCCATCTGGGCCAGGTCGCCGGTGTGAAACCATCCGCCGGCAAAGGCCTCCTGGGTGGCCTCCGGACGGTTCCAGTATCCCTGCATCAGGTTGGGGCCCCGGATAATCAGCTCGCCGGTTTGACCCCTCGCCACCGTCTGCATGTTTTCATTCACCACCCGGGCTTCCACATGCATCAGCGGACGACCGATGGCGCCGGCTTTTTTCAAGGCCAAAGCTTCACTCAACGTAGCGATGCTGGGTGCCGCCTCACTCATACCAAAACCTTGCCGCAGGATGATACCGGCCTCATGATACTGTTTGACCAGGCTAACCGGTAACGGCGCACCGCCACTCATGACCACCCGTACATTATTGAACGCCGCCGCCTTAAAATCATTATGCTGAATCAGGAATAGAAAAATGGCCGCCACACCAAAAAACAGATTGATATTCTCCGATTTCAGCAATCTCAAGGTCTCGGCCGGTTCAAAGGTTCGCTGGATCACCACGGTACCCCCCACATACAGGATGGGCAGTGTAAACAAGCCGATGCCGCCAATATGAAACATGGGTAAAACGGATAGATTGCGGTCATCCGGCCCAAACTGCATGTCCACCATCAGGTTAATGGCGTTGTAAAAGCTGGCGCCTTGGCTGAGGATGGCACCTTTGGGTTTGCCGGTGGTTCCGGCGGTGTACATGATGATATGGGGTGTATCCAGATCGATTTCTTGATCAGATTGAGGTGGCTCTGCTGACTGAGATACCAACAATGCCTCTAAGGAAGTTGCCGTGCTAGATACGGGATCTCCTAACGCAATCATTTTTTGAATGGTGCTTTGTTCCTGAAGGGAAAGGGCCGTGTCCTCGAAGGTGTTGTCAAATATTATTGTTTCCGTACCACTGTCATTGAGGTTGAAGGCCAGTTCCGGAATTGAAAGCCGCCAATTCAATGGTACTAAAATAACACCCAGCTTAGCTGCTGCGAAAATGGCCATGACATATTCGAGACAGTTGTAGGCCAGGATGGCGCAGCGATCACCGTGTTTGACGCCCAGTTGCTGCAGCCCCTGGGCCAGCTGATTCGTTTTATTTTCCAGTTCGCCATAGGAGAGACGCCGCTCGCCGTCCACCACGGCCTCCTTGGCAGCGTGTAATTCTTTACGCTTGGTGAGCCAGTAACCGATATGTTGCACCTTCATCCGTATCTTACCTCCATGCATAAACGGCTCGAAAGGTCAGAGTCTTCTAATCAAATATTTTTTTCATTACCTCAGCCATATTCTGGGCAAAATTGGTTACGGTTTGCAGACCTTCCTCATCCTGGTCGGCATCCCGCGCCCCACCGGCCCCTGCCATACCCACGTTCCAATAGGTTGAGCCGGGTACGGTGATACCATTAAAGAAGAACCAGAGAAGCAGCTGCGAAAAAGCCACATTGTGCCCGGCCCTGCGGGCCACCGTGATGGGCCCGCCCACCTTGCCTGAAAAATACTTACCGCCCCAATAGGATACAAAGGTTGCCCGGGCCAGCAAGGCCATCATCTGCGGCACCACCGAACTGAGATAAACCGGAGATCCCAGAACAATGCCCTCTGCCTGTCGCATGTTATCGAAGATGGCGTCAAAATCATCGCCCTTGATGGAGCAAACGCCTTTGTGCTTGTGGACGCAATCATAACAGCCGTTGCACGGCTCGATTTTTTTTCCGCGCAGGGAAATGAGTTCGGTCTGCAGCCCCTCCGCTTCTAGAACCTCCAGGGCTGTTTTAACAAAATGGAGTGTGTTGCTTTTAGATCGCAGACTGCCGCCAATCCCTAAAACATTCATGGTCATGTCCTGATTAAAAGTTGTCACCTTTAAAGAGTTTTGCCCTGCTGGAAATACCCTTTTCTCAGCCAAATGTACAACAGCAAGCATGTATGCTTTTAGCTTTCACCGTCGTTCCCACGAAAGTGGGAACCCAGACAAAGCAGAGTGCTGTCAGCTATTAGCTCTCCTGGATCCCCGATTCCTCGGGGATGACACCATAGACAGCTGCAATGCCTTGATGCTTGATGCAATAATGCTGTACCAAACAACCTATTCCCGCAACTCGCAACTCGCAATTTTGACTTCCCTCTCATTCTTCAAAATCGTGATACGATTTTATTCTTCTAAATCCTGAACCAGCACCAACGTCTGGGCCTGACAAACGCGACGCCCCCCTGAGTCTCTGCAGGTGCCCGCCAGATTCACCAAATTCTTTTCTGGCCGCAGTCGCGTAATCTCAACTTGGGCTGTTATGCGATCACCCACATAAGCCGCCGCGGGGAAATGTAAATTTTGTTTCAGCCAGTTGGTACCACGCCCCGGCAAACGTGTACCCAGTAGTTCCGAAAACATACTGCTCAAAAGCGGTCCTGGAATCAGGCGGTCTTTGTAGCCGTTCTCCTGGGAATATTCCTTATCAACAAACCAGGCATTTGTATCACCGATCAGATCAGCATACGTATCCAGATCCTCATCCGTGAATGATCTTTGTACGCTGGCCGTCTGTCCCAGGCGCAAATGCCTTAAATGCTTGGCCTCAGAAGGTTTGTGACAATCATAATCCGGATCGATACCCGGGAAACCATCGGCAATTCCAGGCAACACCAGCAGAGCCCGACCATCACAGGCCTTGCTGCCATCTGGAAGAACGATGTCCGTTTTCATTTCTATCCGCCCCTGGGACTCAAAAACTGCCAGAACCTCACAGCGAACCGTGACATCTGTGTGCGTATAGGTTGGATTTTGAAACATTAGATCTTGTTGAATCTGGAGCGTGCCATTCCCGGGGAACCGGGTGCTGAACAACCGGCAAATCGTACTGTACAGCATCATGCCATGGGCCACCGTACCGCCAAACCGGGTTTGGGCTGAAAATACCGGATCCACATGAATGGGGTTGTCGTCGCGACTAAGGCGCGCAAATCGGTCAAAGTCGTCTTGACTGAACGACCGTTTAAAAATTTCAGTATGGCCGACAGTGACCGGCAAGGCCCCTCACAAGTAAATTGATTGAATGATCTATTGCCAGCTGAATCGTGGAGAATCACCGAAAAATGAAAACTGAATCAACTGTCAGATATTTAGCTGGTATCCAGAATACTTGTCAAGCGATAAATTAAAAAAAACCTGAATTTACCAATATTCAGGTCTAGTTGTTAGCCTGTGGGAGGTTTCAAGCCGTATATTAAGAACCGGATGATGTCGGACTGAATTTGATTGGATACAACCCCGCGCGAACCGGCATTCCAGATAACCCACTTGAGTGCCACGAAGTGCGTCAGCCCCATAAGCGTTCGCGCCAAAAATACTGGCGGCATGTCCCGAATTTCACTATTTTCAATCCCCTGCCGGATTCCTTGAATATATCCGTGGGCAATTTTGTTGTAATACCACAAGGACACATCGCGGCTGATGATCTCACATTCCGGTACGATGCGATATATTTTACGGTGTTTGCCCGTGAATTCCAAAAATTTTAATATGCCGATCCGCTCGGCATCGCGCCTGTCAGAGGTTTTGGCCACAAACCGCTGCACTTCCATGCGCATGGCATGGTTGAAATATTTGACAAAGCCCTCAATAAGCTCATGCTTGCTTTCAAAATGAACATAAAAAGTCCCCTGGGCCACCCCGGCCTTGCGCGTAATTTCGAATATATTCGCACGATTTATACCGTATTGGCCGATCACTTCCTCAGCAGCATCAAATATGGCCTGCCGGGTTTTCTCTCCCTTGGTCATGGGCTCATTGTCCGGCTTCTCGATCGCCAGGGGTTCAGGCAATTTGAGCAAGTCCTTTTCGCTGTTACTGTTCCAAGGGGCCGATCCAGTAATCCCGTTCATCATAAATTCGACGATGAGGTCGATAAGCTGGGCCTCATGGAAATCCGCATGATCCGATTTCCAATCTAAAGAATGAAAGTAGCAAATGCCGATGAGGCTGTAGGCAATGATGCTGGGATCGATGGTTCGAATGTTTCCGGACTGGGATTCTTGTCGGAAAAAATGGCGGTAGTAGCGGGCGATGGATTCGTAGTAGGCAATGGTGACGCTGTCCAGCAACTCTGACTCTCCCAGGATGGTGTGGAAAGCCAGGTTCTCCCGGCAATGTCGATAAAGGATTTGTAGAACCGTTTTTAAACGCGCCTCAAAACTCAAGCCTTCAACGGAAACAGATTCCACTTTCTCCAAAAAACGGGTGATAATCAGATCGTTCAATTCCTGAAAAATCTGATCTTTGTTTTTAAAATATTGATAGAAGGTTCCCTTGGAAAAACCACACCGACGGGCGATTTCAGAAATGGAGGATCCATAGAATCCCATGGTTTTGAAAACTTCATGGGCAGTATCTAATATGGCGGCGCGCGTTGCCCGGCCCTTGGCCTTTAGCGCGCCTTTGTTTCGAATGGTTTGACTCGCTCGTGCCCCCATGTTCCCTCACACATGAATCAACTGTCATATTTGCACATATCACATTGTCAGCGATAATCAAGCGCACAAATAAGGGACGCCCTTTGTATCTGGCTTATTGTTTGAGGATTACGTTTTTGATCTTAAATCTTTCCTGATTATTTTCCCGGTGGCTGTCATGGGCAGTGCCTCCACAAATTCAACCTGGCGTGGATATTCGTGGGCCGCCAAACGCGTACACACAAATTGCTTGATTTCCTTTTCCAATTGGGGCCGGGGGACGCTGTCCGGGTTCAAGACAATGAAAGCCTTTACGATTTCAGTCCGTACCGCATCGGGTACACCCACCACCGCAGCCATGGCCACGTCTGGATGTTTAATCAGGCAGTCTTCAATCTCCCCGGGACCGATCCGGTATCCCGCACTGGTGATCAAATCATCTTCCCGGCCCACAAACCACAGGTAATCATCCTCATCTTTTCTACCCATATCGCCGGTCAGACACCAATCACCCATATATTTTTTCTGGGTGGCCGCTGCTTTGCGCCAATATTCCAAAAACATTACCGGGTCGCCGCGCTTGACGGCGATATTCCCGGTTTCGTTGGTTGGCAGTAATTGCCCATCGTCATCGACGATTTCGACTGTGTGACCGGGGATAGCCCGCCCCATGGACCCGGGTCGAATCGACATCAAATCGGCACAGTTGCCCACCACCAGATTGGCTTCTGTTTGGCCGTAAAATTCATTGATCTCGATCCCCAGGTGATGGCGCCCCCATTCAAGCAACTCTTCGCCGAGTGTTTCCCCGCCGCTCCCTACACTTCTTAAAGAAAAATTATGGTAGTGAGTCGGATCCTTTACCTGGCGCATGAGCTTTAAGGCTGTCGGGGGAATAAATGCGTTTCGGATGCCATGTTTGGCCATAAGGTGAAATGCGAATTCCGGATCGAATTTTCTGGCCCGGTAAGCTACAACCGGAATACCGTGATGCCAGCTGGGAAACAACACGTCGATCAGACCACCGATCCAGGCCCAATCTGCCGGGGTCCAGAAGAGATCATTTTTTTGCGGAAAAAAATTATGGGGAAATTCCACACCCGGCAGATGCCCCAGCAGGGTTCGATGTGCATGTAGCGCTCCCTTGGGAGGTCCGGTGGTACCGGATGTGTAAATAATGAGGGCCGGATCATCAGCCTGCGTATTTACGGGCGTGAGAACAGGCGATCCCTTCTGCACGCTTCCCCAGAAATCTATGATGCCGGGTTGGTCGCCGGCACCCACCACAAAAATATGTTTGAGGGCCGGAAGCTGTTCCCTGATTTCCAGGATTTTATCCAAATTGGCATGATCGGTTATCAAACACGTGGCTTCGCTATCACCCAAACGATATGCCAGGGCATCGGTTCCGAACAGGGTAAACAAGGGGATGGCAATGGCTCCGATTTTATAGGCTGCCACATGGGCAATGGCTGTCTCCGGACATTGGGGCAACAAGATTCCCAAGCGGTCGCCCACAGCCATATCGTGGGCCCTCAAGGCATTGGCCCAGCGGTTGGACAAGCGCTTTATTTCGGAAAACGTGTAGGAGTTGACAGCACCATCTTCGGTCTCATGAATCAAAGCCAGGCGATCCGCATCGTAGGCATGCTTGTCACAGATATCGAGGCCGATGTTGTAGAACGCCGGCACTTCCCAACGGAAAGAATTGTAAAGGTCCTTGTATGATTTGACTGGTTTCAGCATGACAATTGCTCCAGTAGCGCTGTTGTTATGGCATTGCCCTATTTAATCGAAAGCCTGATCCAACGTCATTATTAAAAAGGGTCCAAGGATTCGAGGATCCAAGTGAGGTTATTAGGCTGAAGACTTTGGGCTGTTAGCCAGCTGATAGCTTGTGGCTGAATGCCGTCACTTGAATATTTGAATAGTGCCAATTATCGGACTTTTTACGAGCCGATCACTTTTAGCTGATCCGCAACGAGCTCACTGATATGCTTCACCGCAATATGATGGCCCTGCTTGTCCATGCCCCCTCTTAGCTGCAACACACAACCGGGACAATCGCTCACCAGTACGTCCGCCCCCGATGCCGAAACACCGGCCAATTTCTGTTTTAAGATCTCAGCTGAAATCTCTGGGAAGTCCACCGAGTAGGATCCGCCAAACCCACAACAGACATCCTCATCGTCACAGGGCACATAGTTCAATCCGGCGGTTTCGATGAGCTGTCGGGGTTCTGCGGTAACGCCCATACCCCGGCAGAGGTGGCAGGGTGAATGATAGGCGACTTTTTTAGCGCTCCTCTGGAATGCATCCGGGGATACATCCAACACATTTGCCATGAACGAGCTGAAATCCATGACCTTGTCCACAAAGGCGGCCATGTTCTTTTCGGGGATACCCGCTTGCCGGGCGATCTTGGGATAATAATGTTTAAGATGGTAGGCACACGATGCACACAGGGTTAAAATAATGTCACCGGGGGCATTTTCAAAGGCCTTGTAGTTCTGGCGGGCCAGCGATCCGGCAGTTTCTTCCTCGGCCGTCATGGATTTTGATTTGATAATCTGCTTGACGTCATTGTCTTGTGCAATCCGTGAGATAATCTGATTGGCTTCCGCGGCATCCGTGGCCACATGCACTTGCATACCGGCGTCCACAGCGTGCCGCCTAAATTCCTGCATCAAGGTCTGCAGGCGCGGCAGGGCCGCATCCTTGTCGGCTGCAATTTCGTGCTTGATGGCATCAAAGTCCGTCTCGGCATAAACGCTGTCACGATTTTCCCGATAAGTTTTATTAAAATTGCCCAGGGCCTGGCGCAAAAATTGATCCTGCAGGGCCTCCTTGAGCTGTTTTTTATAGGATTTGATGTCCTGCGCCGTTTTAATCATCGATCTTTCCGAATAAGTATATGCAGGTCTTGGGGGCCGTGAACACCGATTGCCAGCACCCGCTCGATGTCTGCTGTCCGGCTGGGACCGGTAATAAAGGCCATATATGTGGTCGCTTCTGTTTTCAGGATGTGATCCAATTCGGCTTGAATGCTGTCCGTGTCCGGTCGTATCTGTGATGCCCACAAATAGGCCACGTGGGTATCGGCCAGCATGGTAGCCAGACGCACATCCTCATCGGCAGAGGGCAGCACCAGCGTTCCGGTGTCGGTCAGTCCCCAGGAAACCGGGGTCACGGCAGTATGAATGGCGTCGCCATGGTCTCGCAGTGGTGGTTTGAGCAGGGTCAAACCGGCATCTCTGCATAATGCGTCTAACCGGTCCCTTTGCTGGGGTGTAAACCCGGTTGCCGCCAGATTTCTGCCGCCCTGTTGCCGCGTTATTTCAATTGCATAGCTAAATGTATTTTCCAGACTGGCGGTTTCGGCGACCACGGCCTGAACCGCCTCGGCCTTTGATTTCATATTGCGGATAAGCTGCTCTGAGGGGATGTGGGCACTATAGTTTATCATAGTAAACCGCCTGATATAATATTGAAAAAGGGTAACCCTATCACCTTAATTGAAAATCTCAATGGCCTCAAGGGTACCCTTGCCAAACGCCACCATGGTCTCGGCGGCAACCGCCAATCCATCGTTTAAATGGGAACTGTCAATACCGGGCACGGCATAGGCGTAAAAGAGAACATTGCTTGTCTGTTCGTTCACCCGGGTTTTATCATCAGCCCCCTGGGCCAAAACACAGACGATATCGGCTTTGTCGCGTAGCACGATCTCCTTCTCTTTGAGGATAAATTCACGCCCGCCCATGCCGGCGCAGGTCTCCCCCTCGGTGGCCACATCCAACGTTAACTGGCCCTCAAAACGATCAAAGTCTGTCACCGCCACCAGGATACCGGCACACATCTCGGCCATAAAATGGGCGTCCACCGCTAGCGAGTATTGGGGAAAACCGCTGTTCACCGTCCGTTTGAGATGCCCCACCAAGGGGCAGTCGTACCCGAATTGCTGGAAAAAGTTCACGTAGGTATTAATGCGCTCGGTGATCTGGGCCAAGGTTTCGCGCTTGCGCATTTTGCGTAGAAGTTTGCGTTTAAACAGCTTCAACGCCGATAGGGCTTGATGGTCGGACCGGCATCCGCTGATCAGGGCCAGGCCGAATCCCACTCCGGGGTATTGGGCCTTAAACGCCGGGGAAATGCTGAAGTCGGGAAACATGTAAACTCCTTGGAGGAGCAGGTGTAAGCCTTAAGCAATCAGATTTAAGCAACCAACAGCTTAGCGCCTATGGCTCCGATCTGTTTTCCCTAGCCGGAGTCTCCTCACTTTCTTCGATGGATTCTTCCACATCATCGTCCAAGCGATCATATCGTCTTTGATTACGACGGCGGACCACCAGATAGCTGCCGGCCAAGGCCAGTAAAATAGCCATAGGCAATAGCAGTTCCGGCAGCATCAGGTGCCGCTCCTGCTCCCTTACCTGTGCGGATTCGATTGCAGTGGGCTGTGCGTGATCACGCATTCGCGATTGGACGGTCAAAACTACGGCGCCAATGTAAATGATCACAAACACAATCGCGCCGATACCCAACCAACGTTGCAGTTTCTTGCCGTCGTTCATGACTGCTTCAACTTGTCTACGGTTTCCAGATCACACACATCAAACACCTGACCGCAGCCACCGCACAGCATTTCACAGGCATCCGGGTTGCGCGTGCGTCTGCGCGTGAGCCCTGCGCGGCAATCCGGACACACCAAATCCTTTAAGTCATTATCGCTAGGTTTTTTTTCTGTATTCATTATTGCCTCTTTTCACTGGGATTTTTTTATCTAAATTACAGGATTTAGGTTTTTAGACTGTTAGGCCTTTAGGCTATTAGCGGCTAATGATCTTCCGCCTAAGCACCTAAAAGTCTTAGTGGAAATTTTGGATCATTGGATCAATGAATCCTTGAGTTCTGTTTCTAAACATATATCATTGGTTGTCATTTGTCGATTGTTCATCCGTATTGGGTATGTTAGAAACCAAATGGGTCATAGGATTTAAATATTGGATTAAAAGTTATCGACCATTTGCGTATTGCCATTTGTGATTTAATTTTGGATATAAAGCTTTTTGCCGATTGATGGCCACTCGTGTTCAGCCTGATTCAAAGATACATGATAGGTAACTGCCGTGAATGACTACACCCCCCAGGAAAAATCAGCCCTTTTGGTGGCGACCATTACCTCCTTTACCGGGCCGTTTGTAATATCCTCTGTTAATGTGGCCTTGCCGGCCATCCAAAGGGAGTTTAACGCCGATGCCGTCCAACTAAGTTGGCTCGCCACCGCCCTGTTGCTGGCCGTGGCCGTAACCCTGGTGCCGGCAGGTCGTATTGCCGATATCCATGGCCGCAAGAAAATTTTTACCATGGGTTTGGTGCTATACACACTTGCATCTTTTTTGGCGGCATTTTCCAATTCCGTTCAAATGCTGATCTTTTTCCGGGTATTTCAGGGTGTCGGATCAGCCATGTTTCTCACCACCGGCATGGCCATCATCACCTCCATCTTTGCGCCCCAAAAACGTGGTCGGGCCATTGGTATTTATGTTTCTGCCGTTTACATCGGCCTCTCCATGGGACCCTTTGTGGGCGGTATCATGACCCAGAATATCGGCTGGCGCAGCCTGTTTCTCATCGTCGTCCCGCTTGGCCTGTTATCTATCTGGGTAACACTTAAAAATCTAAAGGGGGAATGGGCCGATGCCAAGGGTGAGCCCCTGGATATAACCGGTAGCATCCTATATGGTGTCGCCATACTGGCCATCGTTTATGGATCTTCCCTGTTACCCAGGCTGTCGGCAATTTATCTCATGCTAGCTGGCGTCCTTTGTATGTTGGCTTTTGTATGGCAGGAACTGCGGGTACGCTACCCGGTGGTCGAGGTCCGGCTCTTTACCCAAAACAAGCTCTTTACCTTCTCCAGCCTGGCGGCCATGATCAACTATGCGGCCACCTTTGCCATCACATTCCTTATCAGCCTCTACCTGCAGTACATCAAAGGCCTGACACCCCAGGCAGCCGGTAGCATTATCATCGCCCAGCCCGTGATGATGGCTTTGTTTTCGCCCATGGCCGGCAAGCTGTCGGACCGTATCGAACCCCGAAAAATAGCCTCTTTTGGCATGGCCTTGACGGCATTCGGCCTTTTTCTATTCACCTGGGTTAATAATGACACCAGCCTGGTCTTTGTGGCCATAACGTTGCTCATCATGGGTTTTGGTTTTGCCATGTTTTCATCACCGAATATGAATGCCATCATGGGCGCTGTTGAAAAACGGTATCTGGGAATCGCATCCGGCACGGTCGCAACCATGCGACTGCTCGGCCAGATGGCCAGCATGGCCATTGTCATGGTGATATTTACGGTGGTGATTGGACATGTGGAAATCGCGCCGGAGAATTATGACCAGTTCCTACGATGTGCCAAAATTGCATTTGCTATTTTTTCCGTCATGTGTGTTGTCGGCATCGGTTTTTCATTGTTTCGGGGTGAGTTGCGCCGCAAATAGTCAGCACAGACCAGTCCAGGAGGCTTATTTCTGACAGCGTACACGGAGACGCTGGGACTGATTTTCAACGCAACGTCGAAAATCAATATCGAATTACAGCTGAAATCTTGGTTCACTGGATCATTTAAAAGTGTGAGGACAATTCGTGTCAAACCCAACTGATTCCATTATTCAGTTCCAAAACGTCAACTTTGGTTACCCAGGTGGGAAGTCAATACTGAAACACGTCACACTGGATATGGGTGCTGGACGGTTTTATCATCTCACGGGGTCGTCTGGTTCCGGGAAATCTAGCTTTCTGCGGCTGCTGATACGTCTAGAGGAAAACAACACGGGACGCATTTGCTTTAAAAGCAAGCTACTTTCTGAATACGAGCCCCCACAGTTACGCCGGGCAATTTTATATCTGCCCCAGACTCCGGTTGCCACAGATAGTTTCGTCAAAGACTTCCTGCTGCAACCATTTGCATTCAAAGCCAATCAAGACCTGTCGGTACCCGATGATCTGGAACTTCAAAACCGTTTAATGGAAGTTCAACTCACGGATACCAACTTGAGCGATCATGTCCAGACCCTTTCTGTTGGCGAACTCCAGCGTGTCTGCTTTGTTCGCGGCCTGCTGTTGTCACCCGAAGTGCTCCTGCTGGATGAACCCACCAGTGCACTGGACCCGGAAAGTGCAGACATTCTGGAAAGCCAGGTATTCGCATTATGCGCGGAACAGAAGGTTACCGTTGTGATGGTCAGCCATCGGCCGGCTAACTTCAATCCGAATAATTATCATGTGCTCAATTTAAAAGATGGAGATGTCACCTTTGAGTAGACAGGCAGTTAGGCTGAAGACAGTTAGGCTTTTAGGCGGTCATCTGATTGCAGATCACACCCGAATCGTCTAACAGTCAAGACCCCTAATAGGCTAATAATTAATCTGGCTTCGAAATAGGATTGAAAGTAATAGCGAGTATCAAATGTAGGTGAGGTAAATGGATAAATGACCAGCCAGGTAATCCAAATCAGCAACTGGCAACTCGTGTTCGGCCTCGTATTCATTTTGACTGCCGGCATTTTGTCCATGCTGCATGCACTGCGCTTGGAAAAAGATCTGTTGATCGGAACTGTCCGCACGTTTGTCCAGTTGTTTGCCCTGGGTTATCTGCTTAAGATCATCTTTACGCTGGAAAGCGCCTGGTGGGTAATGGCCCTGTTTTTCTGCATGACTCTTTTTGCCGCCTGGACCATTCGCGGACGCATCAAGGAAAAACAGATCGCCTTTTTCATGCCCATCTTTTTTTCCATGTTGCTGAGCTATTTCCTGGTTTCTTATCTTGTGACTGCAGTCATTGTCGGCGCCAAACCCTGGTGGCAGCCCCAATATTTTATCCCTTTAAGCGGTATGGTGATCGGTAATGCCATGAATGCCATAGCAGTGTCTCTGGAAAGGCTGTTTGGGGAGTTGAGAAAACGGCGCAATGAAATCGAAATCATGCTTTGCCTGGGAGCAGACCATCGTGAAGCCAGTCACGACATGGTACAAACAGCGATCAAGGCCGGCATGATTCCTTCCATCAATTCCATGATGGCTGTTGGTCTCGTATTTATCCCCGGCATGATGACCGGCCAAATATTGGCCGGCAGCGATCCCCTGGTGGCCATCCGCTACCAAATCGTTGTCATGGTGATGATCGTCGGCGCCACCGCCCTGGGCACCTTTCTCGTGATCTACCTCATGCGCCGCCGATGTTTCGGCGATGCCGGCCAACTTCTTTTGCGGCCCGAGCAGCAAACCCGGGGCAAGTAGAGACAATCGGTTGCGTTTTCACCTTCTCTGTCAGGAGAGAAGACCTGACCCCGTGTCTTTTCACTGAAATTCCGGGTTACCCATGGTGTCGATTTCCATGCAATTTAGCAATAAAAATCAAGGGGATGATACCATCAGGAAACAGGCAAGCCATATTGGGAGCAAAACATTGGACACGAACGCTTACATGCAAAACCTCCTAGTGGCCAATCCGTTAAGAGCGTCAACGCTTCGGGCAGTGATACGGGTACTGCAGATTCCTTCCGGAAGCCGCGGATTGGATGCGGGGTGTGGAATCGGCCTACAATGCTTAGCGCTAGCCGAGGCGGTGGGGCTTAGCGGCCATGTCACCGGTGTTGATCTATCGGCTGAGTTTTTAGATTGTGGCCGCGAGATTGCTCAAAAGGCTGGTTTATCAGAACGGATTTCCTTTCAGAAAGGGGATGTCGCCAAGCTGCCTTTTGACAACAATACGTTTGATTGGGCCTGGAGCGCCGACTGCGTTGGATATGCTCCCTGGGATTCGCTGCTTTTATTGAAAGAGCTGGCACGCGTGGTAAAGCCCGGTGGGTTTGTATCGATCTCTGCCTGGTCGTCTGAAAATCTGCTACCTGGACACCCCCGACTGGAAGCCCGTCTGAGAGCAACATCGGTCGGCATCGCACCATTTGTTCATGGGAAAAAGCCGGAGACGCACTTCCTGCGGGCGCTTGGTTGGTTTCGCCAGCTGGGGCTGAAAGAACCCAGGGCAACAGTCTTCGCTGATAGTTTTCATGCCCCCCTAAGACGTGAAATACGCAACGCGCTAATCAGTCTTTTTCATATGCGTTGGCCGGATGTCGAACGCGAGTTGACATCCGACGACCGGGCAGAATTCCGGCGGTTGTGCCGATCCGATTCACCGGATTTCATTCTAAATCTTCCGGATTACTACGCGTTTTTCACGTATACTCTATTCTGGGGCAAAATTGTTCAATGAATTCTTTTGCATCCTTGGAGCGCGGTTGAACAAACAGGATACTACGATCGAGCTGGCGAATTAAACCTGTGGGTCTCTTTCGTATCGACAACCGACATACCGAATCAGGAGAACCGAATAATGCAGAATCAAGATTTTTTTACAAGCGCTGCCGGCGTAAAAATGCCATGGATAATATATGGCACCGCCTGGAAAAAGGAGCGAACGGCAGATTTGGTTGTAAAGGCCGTCCAGACTGGATTCAAGGGAATTGATACCGCCTGCCAACCCAAGCATTACCAGGAAACACTGGTAGGAGCGGCACTTCAGAAACTTGAAACAGTTGGCATCGAACGTGAAACCCTATTTATACAGACAAAGTTCACCCCGATTGACGGTCAGGATCCGGGAAAAGTACCGTACGACAAGTATGCGCCGATAGAGTCGCAGGTCGCCCAATCTTTCGAGGTTTCCACCAACAACCTCCAGACCCAGTATGTCGATTCTCTCGTTTTGCACTCACCATTGTCACCCCACCGTCTTTTAATGAGGACCTGGAGCGCAATGGAAGCGATTCATGAGGCCGGTGGCGCGCGACAATTGGGAATCAGTAACTGCTACAGCAGTAAAGTTCTGGCCCAACTTTATGCCGATGCCACTGTGAAACCGGCGGTCGTACAAAACCGCTTTTATCAGCAAACTGGGTATGATAGAAAATTGCGCAACTGGTGTGCCAAGCATGGCCTTATCTACCAAAGCTTTTGGACCCTCACTGCCAATCCGCATATTGTAAACAGCAATATCATTAGAAACATAGCCCAAAAGTATGGGAAAACCGCAGTGCAAACCTTTTTTCGGTATCTAAACCAGTTTGGTATCGTTCCGCTCACAGGAACATCCTCCGAGCAACATATGCAAGAAGACCTCACGGTTTTTGACTTTGAGCTTTCTGCTGACGAGTTAAAAAAGATAAAGCAGATGGAGCTAGCATAATTTTATGGCCGTACCCATGCCTTTATGGTATCAGGATTTGTTAGAAGCGCAAACCGATTGGCAGGAGGAAATATTAAAATGAAATCAAAGGTCACACTGAAGGATCACATGCATTTTATGGGTGAGCTGGATGGACATGAAATCCCCATCGATGCGGATGAACAGTTTGGCGGACAGGATAAAGGGCCCAAGCCCAAAGGATTGACGCTCACCTCGCTGGCCGGCTGCACGGCCATGGACGTTATCAGCATCCTCAGAAAGATGCGTGTGGAGCCGGATGATTTTTCAGTTGAAGCGGAAGCGGACGTGTCGGACGAACATCCCATGGTGTTCACCAAAATCAAGCTCATCTACCGGTTAACAGGCAAGGATCTGCCCCGGGACAAAGTTGAAAAAGCCGTTCAATTGAGCCAGGAACGCTATTGCGGCGTCAGCGCCATGCTGCAAAAAGCCACACCGCTTGCATATGAAATCATCATCACATAACGGGACGTCCATTAAATTATTAATTTCTCGAAAATAAAATACCAGATGAATCGAAAATAATAATTTAATGGACGTCCCCTCCTTTTTTCCCGATCACCTTATTTTGGAGAATCAATTGAAAAACTATGAGACCTTACAAATAACCCGGTCCGGAGAAATTTTAAAAATTGCGCTCAATAGACCGAAGCTCAATTTGTTTAATGAAAAAATGATTCGTGAGCTAACCCATGCATTCACTCGTCAAAGAGATAACATGGATATTCGATTTATCATTTTAACAGCCACAGGTGAGAATTTCACGGCCGGTGTCGATTTAAAAGAATTTGGGTCTAGAGATATAAAGCCAGTTGATGGCCGTAAAAACCAACTTCTGGGTCACGATCTAATGCATAGCATTGAAAATCTCGAACAAGTAACCGTCGCATCATTACGTGGCATCGTGTGTGGTGCTGGGATGGCCATAGCCCAAGCATGCGATTTTCGTATTATGACAGAAGACAGCTACTTTCTGGTACCGGAAACTCAAATTGGAACCTACTATACCTGGGGCTGCACTCCCAGACTGGTTCGAATGGTCGGGGCTTCAAAGGCAATGGAGATTATTATGACTTGTGACCCGCTAAACGCAGAAGAAGCATATCGTCTCAATCTTGCCAATAAAGTCGTAAAAAATGAATCCTTGGATGAAGAAACAAATAAATTCATAGACAAAATTGTCTCCAAAAGTCCCACCAGTATTCGGATTACAAAAAAAATAGTTCAGGGCGCATCAATGGTGGGATTCGGCAACATGCTCCCCGTTGAACCTGAGCTCATGCAGGGTCTTGTCCATACAGGAGAGACCAAGGAGGGCATCTCTGCATTTTTAAAAAGGCAACCACCAAAATATTGATGACGCGCCTCCAAACATAACCAATCTCTCAGAACCCGACACCATAAAAATAACACCGTTATATATATTCTTAACTTCATATAACGTTGTTACTATTTTGTTGACATTATAGAACAATTGTGGGTACAGGATGGCTACTCGCCTAATTTACAAAAATTCACATCCAATAAAAAGGAGGCCTTGCGTGAGCAATTCTATCCCACAAGCATTGGCTGAATTTAATGAAGAAGTCGTCTTAGGTCTTGTAAAGCAGCACCTAGATGCGGGTGATTCTCCAACTGATTTGGTAACTGAGTTGCAAACCGGTATGAGCTTGGTCGGAGAGCGCTTTAGTGATGGTCGGTATTTCCTGAGTGAACTCATTATGTCCGCTGATTTGTTCACACAGGCCATGAAAATGATTGAGCCATATTTGGGAGGCCAGGCCATTAAGAATCATGGGAGTATTGTTATCGGTACACCCAAGGGTGATATTCATGATCTTGGAAAAAATATCTTTTGCGCAGTAGCGAGGGGATCCGGCTTTGAGGTACATGATTTAGGTGTTGATGTACCAGCCCAGCGTTTTGTTGAGGCCGTTGAACAATTGAAACCGCAGATCCTCGGATTCTCGGCCCTAATTACAACAACATTTGATGAAATGAAAAAAGTTGTCGACGAATTGAATGAAAAAAAACTGAGAGCTCAACTCAAAATCATGGTTGGAGGCGGGGTAACAACCCATACGGTCAAACGATACATTGGCGCAGATTTTCAAACCATTGACGCGATCCAGGGCCTGGAACAGTGCAAGACATTCCTCAAAGTTTAAGGCTGATAGGCTCGCAAAAAATCCGATAATTGGCACTATTCAAACTTCACTCTTAATAATTTCAACAGGTTAACGAGTCAAATTTTAAGAATTTTGACTTTTTACGAGCACATCAAGGCTGATCAAATGAACTGCAAAAGAAGGAATATTCATCGTGATTAAAGAAACCATGACAGCTGCGGAGAGGATGAAAGCCGCAATTCGACTCGAGCCGCTTGATCGGATTCCATGTGCACCGTTGATGGATGTCTATTTCCCTGCCAGATATAAAGGTTGGACAACCGCCCAGGGTCTTTCAAATTTGAAAAAGGGTTTCCAAGCCATCGTCGATATCTTTGAAGAGGCCGGTGGATGGGATGGGATGATTCTTCCGGGATACAGTTTACCGCTGACCCCGTATTTATATTCAGGCGTAGCCATCGGCAAGACAATCAACCCCGGTCGGGAACTGGGCGAAAACGAGATTGCACAATTTGTGGAAACCGTTTCATTGTCACGGAACGATTATGAGGACATCATTAAATTGGGGTGGAATGCATTTCGTGAAAAGGTGAAAGACCGATTCAACCCCCATTCTGAAGAACGTATCGTCGGTTGGGCCCGCAACCAGATGGAGCACTACAAGTTAGAATTGGAAACCTGGCGCTCGAAGGGTGTAACATCGCTTTGCGGAGCCTTGACCTTGTCACCGCTGATGCTGCTTTCCACGTCACGAACCTTGCTCGAAGTAACCAAAGATATTTACCAAATCCCGGATAAATTGCAAGCAGTTATGGATGCGATGGTGGATGATTTGATTGCAGATGCCATTGAGGCCACCAATATCAGCGGTGAACCCGGTGTGATGCTGGTTATGGAACGGGGCGGATGCTTCTACTATCCGCTACAGATATATGAACGTTTCGAGTATCCCTACATGAAAAAAATGGTCGACGCCTTCGCAGCTGAAAATCTAATCACCGTTATGCATTTGGACCAGGACTACACCTTGAATCTGCCATATTTTAAAGATTTACCGCCCAAAATGGTCGTAGCTGAGTTGGACAGCATGACCGACATCTTTAAAGCTAAAGAGACACTCAAAGGACATATGTGCATTGCCGGTGATGTACCAGCGGCATTATCGTCTCTGGGAACAGTTGAGGAAGTCGAAGATTACTGCAAAAAACTTATCGATTTCGTCGGCAAAGATAGCGGCTTTATCCTTAGCACGGGATGTACCTGTCCGGTTGATTGTAAAATGGAAAATCTTCAAGCCATGGTGAATACGGCTAAAACATATTTTCCGCATGCACAATAGGATTCAATCCGGATCCAAATGTCACCTACGGGGCAGTGAAACCATTAGGCCCCAAAGAACAGCGGACCTTCTGCCAGGGTTGATGAGAAGGATATATCCAAGGTAAAGTCGCACGAGGCGATTTTAATCCCAGCCAGAGGACAGCTCAATGCTAAAGGTCAACAACGTTGAAATCGTTTATAACGACGTTATCAGAGTTTTAAAAGGGATCTCCTTTGAAGTACCGGCAAAAAGTATCGTAGCACTTTTGGGTTCAAATGGTGCTGGAAAAAGTACGGTTTTGAAGACCATTTCAGGAATAATCGACCTGGAGGACGGGGAGCTGGTAGAAGGCAGCATTGAATTCAAAGGCAACCGAATCGAACGCATGACAGCGGAAAAAATTGTGCGGTCCGGAATTGTGCAAGTGCCTGAAGGGCGAGGCATCTTCGATGATCTAACTGTTATCGAGAATCTGCGGGTCGGAGCCTATACAAGCAATGACACCACACGCATAAAACAGGATATTGAATTGGTTTTAAATTATTTTCCGGCATTACGCATGCGGCTCAATTCATTGGCGGGGTATTTAAGTGGTGGCGAGCAGCAAATGCTGGCTATTGGCCGGGCTCTGATGACGAAATGCAAACTGTTGATGCTTGATGAACCATCCTTGGGATTGGCTCCGCTAACCGCTGCAGAAATTTTCCGTATCATTAAACGCATTCGCCATGAACAAGGGGCGTCCATACTGCTTGTGGAGCAAAATGCGAATATGGCCCTCAGCATTTCCGACTATGGGTATATAATGGAAAATGGGAAAATTGTTTTGGATGGAAACAGCGAAAGGCTTGCTGAAAACGAAGACGTTAAAGAATTTTATCTTGGGTTGTCTGAAATTGGGGATAAAAAAAGCTATCGAGACGTCAAACACTATAAACGTCGGAAACGGTGGCTTTCATGAGCGTTAAAACAATCGCAAAATTAAAGAATGTGACCATGCGGTTTGGTGGTATAACGGCCATATCCAATGTAAGTCTACAAGTCCCCACTGGAACCATTTATTCCTTGATAGGGCCGAATGGGGCCGGCAAGAGCACTATTTTTAACTGCATTAACGGCATATACAAACCTACCAACGGTCGTATTCTCTTCAACAATGAAGATATTACCAACCTTAAACCTTTTAAAATTGCGCGCAAAGGCATCGCCCGGACATTCCAAAATCTGGCATTGTTCAGGAACATGACGGTGCTGGACAATCTTTTACTGGGTCGCAATCTGTTTTTAAAAGCCGGCATCATCCGTGGCGGTCTATTTTACGGTAAGGCCTTGCGGGAGGAAATCGCAAACCGGCGCGTTGTCGAGGAGATCATCGACTTCCTAGAGATCGAGAATGTACGCAAAATGTTGGTTGGATCCCTACCCTTTGGTATGCAGCGCCGTGTTGAATTGGGACGGGCGCTTGCCATGAAACCGACCCTGCTTCTGCTGGATGAACCTGTTTCTGGCATGAACGCCGAAGAGACCGAGGACATGGCACGGTTCATTTTAGATATCAATGAGGAATTTGGCACAACCATACTGCTAGTGGAACATGACATGGGCGTGGTGATGGATATCTCCGATTATGTTCTTGTGATCAATTTTGGAGAAAAAATTGCAGAAGGGTTACCAAAAGAAGTTGCCCAAAATCCGAGTGTAATTCAGGCTTATCTTGGACAAGAAGAAGGGACGACCGTTCTAGAGGGTAGCCATGGCTAGAAAATATGGCGATGAAGACAAGTTTCCTGCCACCTTGCCGGGTTTATTGAGCCGCAATGCGCGGCGATATGAAGATCGTACCGGTCTCCGTGAAAAAGATTTTGGTATCTGGCAGGAAACATCTTGGGAAGGGTACTACAAGCATGTCGAATATTGTTGCCTGGGTTTGAGAGAGCTCGGCTTAAAGCGTGGCGATCGTCTGGCAATTTTGGGCGACAACTGCCGGGAATGGATTTATGCGGATATGGCTGCCCAATCCACCGGTGCTGTCGGAGTCGGCGTATACCCCACAAGCCCTGCCAATCAAGTCGGTTACATTGTAGGGCATTCGGACTCGGTTATGGTTGTGGTTAAGGACCAGGAGCAGGCCGACAAAATCCTGGATGTTCGTGATCAATTGCCGAAACTTAGAAAAATCATCGTTATTGATATGAAAGGGTTAAAGCATTATGACGAGCCTGATATCATACCGTATGCCACGCTTGAAGAAATTGGAAAAACAAAAGCACAACAGGACACCAATCTGTTCACCAAGTTGATTTCAGACACCACGCCGGATGACATTGCTCTGATGGTTTATACATCGGGAACAACCGGTCCTCCCAAGGGCGCCATGCTCACCCACCACAATTTATTGGCCTTGAGTGAGAAATTCTGGGATTTGAATCTTATCAGTGATGCAGATCAGGTCGTTTCATATCTACCCCTGTGCCACATTGCAGAAAGGCTCATGTCTTTAATACTGGCCCTGTATGCTGGTTATACCGTGAATTTTTCCGAGAGTATCGGCACTGTCCAAGAGAGTTTGTACGAAATTTCACCATCAATTTTCGTGGGTGTTCCAAGAATCTGGGAAAAAATGCATGCTTCCATTGAGGTCAATATCAAAGATTCATCCCCACTAAAACGCATGAATTACAAGTACTGGATGCGTGTGGGCCGTCGTCTGCTGGAACGACGGATCGATGGTAAAGGTGAGACCTTATTCGATCGGATTGTATTTTACACAGGGTATCTATTTTTGTACCGCAGCATTTTGGACAAACTCGGTCTTCTGCGGGTCCGTTTTCCCCTTAGCGGGGCGGCTCCCATCTCGCCAGAAATATTAAAATTTTTCCAGATACTGGGTTTGCGTATCTACCAGGTATACGGCCAGACCGAAGTGACAGGTGTTTCACACATTCAGCACGGTGACGATCTCAAAATCGGTTCTGTGGGCAAACCATTCAAGGATGTGGCCTGCCGTCTGGCTGAAGATGGGGAAATCATGCTCAGCGGCAACACATTATTTGCCGGCTATTACAAGGATTTGGACGCCACCTCTCGAACGGTGCAGGACGGTTGGCTCTATACCGGTGATATCGGAGAAATGGATGAAGAAGGATATTTATTTATAACCGATCGCAAAAAGGATATCCTGATTACATCGGGCGGCAAAAACATCGCACCATCAGAAATAGAGAACCATCTTAAATTCAGTCCTTACATCAATGAAGCCATTGTCGTCGGCAATAGCCGTCCTTATTTGTGTGCACTGATACAAATAGAAATGGATACCGTTAGTAAATGGGCCATGGATAACAAAATTGCCTTTACAACCTTTAAAAGTCTGGCCCTATCACCTGAAGTATACGATTTAATCAAACACGAGGTCAACGAATGCAACAAGGCTTTTTCCCAAGTCGAAACCGTTAAGATATTTACGTTGCTCGATAAAGAACTTGATCATGATGATGATGAATTGACAGCAACCATGAAGGTGAGGCGCAAAACTGTTGAAGAAAAATTCAAGGATATTATCGACTCCATGTACAAAAGATAATTATCTGGGGATGTTGAGCGGGCCTATCGGTCAAGAGAATTTCAATCGACGATTAAAACAGTGTAAGGAGGGCAACATGAAAAGAATGATCAAATTGACAGGTTTCATTTTTATGTTTTTTCTGTTTTTTTGTATCAGTCCGGCTCAGGCAGAAATGGGGGTTACTGATGATACGGTAAAAATTGGGGTTATTAGTGACCTGACCGGTCCCACGGCTATTGGCGGCATTGGGATGGCTGATGCGATCACGTCATATTTCAAGGAGGTGAATGCCGCCGGTGGTATTCACGGTCGCAAAGTTGAAGTCATCGTGGAAGACTGTGCCTATTCTCCGGCCAAAGCCGTAGCTGCGGCCAAAAAACTGATAGCGCGAGACAAGATATTTGCTTTTGTTTCTCCTTGGGGTACGGCTCCGACAACGGCTCTTTTTCCAATCGCTGAGAAGGAAAAGATTCCAATTGCACCGGCTTGTGCACTGGCCACAACCGTGGCGAATCCATTAAAAAAATATGTATTTGCAGCAGGCACCAACTATATCGACCAGTCCCTTTTTATAGCGGATTACGTCGTCAATGATCTCAAGCTGAAAAAGCCAAAAATAGGGATCTTCTGTCAGGATGACGATTGGGGACGGGATCATATCAAAGGGCTGGAAATGGCCCGGGAAAAATACAACCTGCCGCCCATCGTGGTAGAATCCTACAAATACGACGCCGTTGAATTCAAATCCCAAGTGATCAATTTGATGCGGGCAAAACCGGATGTTGTCATTGTTGCAGCCGGAATCAAATCCGGCGCCATGTTTTTAAAGGAAGCGCACAAGATGAAATGGAAAACAAATTTCATCGGGAGCAACACCTTAGGCTTTTTGGTAACCTTAAAAATGGCAGGTGCCTATGGAGATGGCTTGCTGGTGGTCAATATTTTCGCAATGCCCTATGAAAATGTCCCCGGTATGAAGCGTCTTCTGGCTGCTTCAAAAAAACATTTTGGCGACAAGTGGGAACCGTCTAACGTGAAGGTGCATCCATATTACGTATACGGCTGGCTGAATGCCAGTATTTTTGCCGAGGGGCTTAAATTGACCGGCAAAGACCTGACCCGGGAAAATTTTATTAAAGGAATGGAGAGTATCAAAAACTTTGATCCTGAGGGCATCATGGGCCCAATCAGTTATTCAGTCGATTCACATGGGTCACCAGGCTATGCCCGCATGACAAAAGGCGATACCGCAAACATGCAATTCATCAAACTAACTGATTGGCAATATGTAAAACATTAAGACCGACCTACCGCGGCCGGATGATTAAACCCGGCCGCGGTAATATGCCCAAACTAAAAATATAAAGTTGATAGGCTCGTAAAAAGTCCGATAATTGGCTCTATTCAAATTTCACCCGGAATACTTTCAAAAGGTTAACTAGTCAAAATTTGAGAATTTTGACTTTTTACGAGCACATCAAAGTTGAATTCCGAATACACAATCGCATCGGGGCCTTATGAATGATTTCCATATTTTCCTGCAACTTTTGCTGAGCGGGGTGATTTCCGGCAGTATCTACGGACTGATTGCACTTGGTTTTGTGGTAATCTACAAGGCCACCGAGGTCGTCAATTTTGCCCAAGGCGAGATCATGATGATGGGGGCTTACTTTTGTTATTTTCTGATTACATCCTTCCACATTTCCTTTTTGCCTGCATTCATCATCACGCTGTTGTTCGCATCGATTTTGGGTATCCTGGTAGAAGTCGTTATCCTCAGGCCGCTGGTGGGTGAGCCCATCTTTTCGGTGATTATGGTAACGGTGGGATTAGCAACCCTATTGCGAAGTGTCGTCGGACTCATATGGGGGCATGAAAACTTGGCATTTCCCTCTCCCTTTCCAGATACGACCATAGAGATTTTCGGAGTAATCGCCACCCCAGTGGAAATTACAGCCATCATTGCATCGGTCGGACTTTTTATCATGTTCTTTTTCTTTTTCAAATACAGCAAGCTGGGGCTTGCAACGCGCGCCACGGCATTTGACCAACGCTGGTCCTTTTTAATGGGCATTAGTGTAAGAAAGATATTCTCTCTGGCGTGGATACTGGCGTCTGTCGTTGCCTCCATCGGGGGAATCTTTCTGGCCTCCATGGGAGGCCTTGATCCCAGCATGAGCTTAATTGGTCTTAAGGTTTTTCCGGCGGTGGT
>Ga0180436_10000512_pt1 | contig 39910 bp, 36 predicted proteins | sample SS_ome_2_FD_132434 | JGI IMG/M metagenome (GOLD analysis project Ga0180436, IMG submission 132434) | Hypersaline lake sediment archaeal communities from the Salton Sea, California, USA - SS_3_S_2 metaG | ecosystem: Environmental > Aquatic > Non-marine Saline and Alkaline > Hypersaline >... | reverse complement strand
TGACCATCAAAGCCAACGATCCCAACTGCAATGACATGTTACCGGCATTTGCCCTCACGCACATGGACTTAAAATTCCGGCAAAGCGTATTGCCGGAAACCAGACTCGTGATGCAGGCCTTGCTCCAAAAGCAATTTGGGGGCCTGTATCGCTTCAATGTCAAAGCCACCGTCAACCATGAGACCGCGGCCCAGGGTATCTTATCACTGGGGGAAACCAGAATGCCACCTAAACGTTGATATTCATCTATTGACAGACTTGATCAACCCGAACAATAGGTGGTATGGTAAATCAAGCGCCGTTCGTACTTGGTCGTTCGCTCTTGAACAACCGGATTGACTGTCAACATACGTTCCGTTTCGTACAAAAACCACTTCAGCAACTATTTCGGAACATGTTACCGACTTTTGATATAAGCGCAAAGAGCCAACAGCCAACCACTGAATGATGGAGGTATAAACTCATGCCAAAATTGACCGCTATCCTGATGATCTTGTTTTTGTGCTTCCCGGGAACACCGCTATTGGCAGCGACACCGGACGAAGATATCACCGTCCAAGCAGAGGGACTCGGCATTTCCAAAGATGACGCCCTGTTGAAGGCCAAGCGAAATGCCGTCGAAAAAGGAATCGGAACCGTTTTAATCTCCCATACCGAAATTAAAAACTTCGAGCTTCAAAAAGATATAATTCTGTCCCGAACAATCGGCTCGGTTAAAAAGTACGATATCTTAAAGCAAAAAACCGAAACCGATGGCACCTTTTTTGTTCAGATCAGCGCCCTGGTTTCCATTGCCAGCATCAAATCCGATTTGGGTGCACTTAAAATTCTGCTGGAATCCATGGATAAACCCCGTATGATGGTTGTAATCAAAGAAAGCGACGGTAAAACTGCTGAAAATACGATTCTCACTTTTCTCAAAGATAAATCGTTCGATGTCGTCGATGCCGCTTCTGTGGCAGCCCTACTGAGCATGAAAGCCGAATTGATCCACAAGGCAGTCCAGGGTGACGCCGGAGCTGCCGCCCAGATCGGTGCTGAAAAGGGGGCCGAGTATGTAATTGTGGGTTCGGTCACAAAGAGTTTGAAAGAAACCGAGCTGCTGAAAAACGCGGGTATGATTTCGGGCCAGGCCAGTATCTCGGCCAAGGTCGTCAATTGCTCGAATGCCAGGGTGATCGCTTCTCATGCCGCCTCCGGGGCTGCCTACCATGTCTCCGGAAAGGTTGCCATGGCCAATGCATCCCAGAAAGCTGCTGAAAAATTGATGGACCGACAATTGTTTGAAACCATTGTGGCTTCTTTTCAGGACATGATCAACAATGGGTTTGCGCTCGATGTCACCGTGAACAATGTACCCAATTTTAAAACCCAGAAATCGGTCCGGGCATTCCTGGGTGACCTTCCCAACGTCGTCTCCGTCACCAAAAAGGCATTTGGCGGCGGCAAACTGCTCTTGACAGTACTCTATAAGGGCAATGCGGATACATTCAGCGACTTTGTGGATGGCAAAACCGCCGCCGGCAGGGTGATATCGGTCACCGATATTGCAGCCAACCGTGTCGTCATGCAGCTGGAATGAAATTATACAGTGCCAGACTTGACAAGCGCGGTTCTTCGCTACAGATTTACTCAATACGAATTGATCATCGAATCAGAGGTTTCCTTACAACTGTTAACATCTAGGGTGGAAAAAATGAAAAAATTTGTCAGTTTCATTGGAATAATCCTTGTCCTGACGATATTGGCCGCACCAGCTGCCGCGGATTTCAAGAAAAACAAAATTGCCGTCCTCGATTTTCAAATGCAGGGCAAGCAATATCAAAACAATGATATGGGGGCCATTGTCGCCGAATGGCTGATCACAGCCCTGGTAAAGGAAGGCCGTTTTGATGTCGTTGAACGCCGCTTATTGCAAAAAGTTCTGCAAGAACATCAATTGGCCATGTCAGGCGTGGTGGATGACAGCAGCATCTCCGAGCTTGGTCAGGTTCTGGGAGTCAAAATCATCATCAGCGGGGCCGTTTTACATTTTCAAAACATCATTGAAGTCAATGCCCGCATCATTGACGTCGCCAATGGATCCATTATTGCGGCCGAAAGTGTCAAGAGCTCATCGGCTGTGGGTTTGGAAGACCTGGTCGTACAAATGGCCCATTTGATTATCAAAGACTTTCCCCTGGAAGGTTACATCGTTAGGCGCGATGGCGACAAGGTAAGCATCGACCTCGGTAGAAAGGCCGGCGTCAAGATCGGCATGCGATTTATGGCTTTTAAAGAGGGCAGCGTGATCAAACACCCCAAGACCGGCGAAGTACTGGATGTAGAAATCATCGAAACCGGCAAGTTGAAAGTCACCCGGGTCCGTGCGAATATCGCCGATGCCGAAATCGTACAGGAAGACATCCCCGGTGAAATTGTCTATGGCCAGATGGTCAAAAGCATCTCCCAAGGATCTCAGAACATTGGCAAATATAATATTTCCGCCCCGGTATCAGGTGTTTATGCCGAGCTGGCCGAATTTGATCCGTTGATAGAAGAAATTCGGCAGATGCGTGAAGAAAACAATCCCCAGTGGAAAGTGAGCTACAAGGTCTTTTTCCAGAAACTGGAACTTGTCTATGCCCGCCATCCCATGTCTCCCGAAGTTTTCTTTTACTATGCCAAGGGAACCCACGCCGGCAACGATATCGGCAAGGCCAACAAATACCTGGCCAAGGCGGTTTATTACAATCCCAAATATTTGGAAGCTTACGAATTTCAGGGGGATATCAACTATAATTATGGATTGGATACCCCCAAGAAAAGACACAAGCGAAAGGTGGCCGAGATTGCCCAAAACGCCTATCAGTCAGCCGCGGCCATCAGCCAGGACGACGCATACAAAGCCATGATGTATTACAAAATCGCCAAGGTTAACTTGGATCTTCGCAGTGATGTGGTTGCAGCCGACCAGTTTAAAGAAAAGGCCATATCCACGGCACCGGGTAGCGAGGCGGCATCACTGGCCCAAAGCCTTTAATTTATGCCGCATCCCGAGCGGCAAACACTGGGGATTCAAAGGGTAAACCATGGCAGCAGACATTATTAATATTGAAGAACGCGATGCAGCCTTGCAGGCTTTACTGGAAAAAGTCATGCAAATGGTTCCGGAAAAAGATAGACAGGATCCCAGTCTGCAGCGCTTCATCGCTTTTCGGCTCAAACTGGATGGTGAAACCGAAACCCGGGCATATCTTGTGAAAAAAATTGAAGAAATTATTCAATGCGCCTATACGGGCAGTCTCTACGATTTTCTCAAGGATGATATTCAGGAAAAGGAATGTAGTGCCAAGCAGGATGACGGCGAGCCACCGGATGTGGCCTAGAGGGTCTTTTAGCGTTTTTCCGGAATAATCGTCTATCTTACAGAATTAAAAAATATCGAAGTTTATAAATGACTGATGCTTTTAAACCGGTTTATCTAATTCTATTGGTTCTAATCTGACTTTTGCTGATCCCGCCCCCGCGCAAGAACCCCTTTTCGACGCTCGGCTATCGTATCCGCCTGAAGCGTCTGAAAATGGGCGATACTCATCTGCCTTTCAAGCGCCACGCCCTCCGCAAAAGTCATCTGAAATCCATCATCGATCAATTTTTTATATGCGCGGATCATATCGCTGGGACAAGATTTGATATCATTGGCTAACGCCAGGCAGTCGGGCAGCAGGTCCTCCGGTGCCACCACTCGGTTGACAAGCCCCCAGGCCAGCGCTTGGTCTGCATCGATGAAATTGCCGGTGAGGGAAACTTCCTTGGCACGATAAATGCCGATCAACCGCGATAGCTTCTGACTAATCTGAGATCCGGGGATTATACCCACGCGGGCATGCGTATCCGCAAAAGATGCCTGCGTGGAGGCGATTAGAATATCGCAGGCCAGGGCCAGCTCGAAACCACCGGCGACGGCCGGTCCGTTTATCGCCCCGATCACCGGTCGCCCAAAAGTTTTAAACGGGGTGGTCAGGTTCACCCGTGCTTTCCGTTGTTGAGCCAACTCTTCAATCAAACCCTTACCTTGTGCCAGCTCCTTTAAATCCAAACCGGCGCAAAAAGCGCGGCCGGCGCCGGTGAGAATGGCGACACGTATATCGGCGTCATTGGCCAGGTCCTCAAACGCAGTTTCCAGCGCATCCCGCAGCTCGGTTGAAAGGGCATTCATGCATTCGGGCCGATTCAAGGTCAGCGTGGCGATTTGATCCTGTTTCTCAACCAGGAGTACAGGCTTTGCCATATTTGTGTTCCTCCAGTTGTTTACAGTTATCCCAAAAGTTAATAAAAATACCATTAAATTGAGAGTTAATGCTATCAAACAAATATGACAGCTATAAGCGATCAGCCCTAAGCTGCTGAAGGCTCACAGCTTATAGCTTATATCAGCCTTTTTTCACCTGAATCCTTGACCCCTCCTTGGATCCTTATCCCCTTGGTCTTAGTAGCGTCGCGTCTCCGCAATCTCATCCACCGTTATGCCTAGTTTGGCTGCCTGCGCCAGATAGTAAGTCCGCGTATCAGCCCCCAACACTTCCGGTGGGAATACACCCTTAAGGGTTAGCTTGTCATTGACAAAAAGTTTGGTAAATAAAAATGCCGATTGCCCCGTGAGGAACGATTCGTGCGTAATCCCGTGTTTCTCGAAGGACTCCGTCAGTCCCGGAGCATTGATATAATTATCCATACAAACAGATTTGCCATTCTTGAGACCTTGCACCCGAACCAGACTGGCCCCCTCTTCCAGGGCCATTCCCTCAGAAAGCGCCTCTCGAATGGTATCCGGATCCGACGGAGCCGGTGGGGTTAGCTGACAAACCAGATCAAGGGGAACGATTTTGCTGCCTTTAACGTCTATCGGTTCGGTTCCTAAAAGCCCCATGCGATAAAAGGACTCGGCCAGGTTACAGGCTGGTCCGCCGTACTTAAAATTGGCCCGCTTGATACCGTTGAAAAACAAGCCAAATGTCACCGGCTCTTCGTGTTCATGATCCACCATGCGCCGGGGTCCCAGTCCCCGAAAATCGACCATCTCCGGATCGTTGAAGGGTGGAACACGTTTGAACTCACCATTCTCAAAGGAAATTGGTTCGGCGGCCATGTCGCCAAAAGCGGTTTCGGGCGACCACCAGAAAGGTATGAAGCGATTGGTCCAGATACCATCATAAATGTAGATGTCAATGCTCTCAACCTGGTCCAGTTTGTCTACCGCATTTCTGGCGATTACATTCACCAATCCCGGAGCCGAACCTGTATTAATTAAGGCACTCAAACCAGCCCGTTTAAATTCATCGTCCAGGGCCAACTGGCGTTTAACCGCCCCCACAAAATCGATGTCGGCCACCGGCCCGGAGGCCATATCCTGATAATGCATGCCATTTTCCAATGCAGCCCTCATAACGGCCGGATTAAAATCCGGCGGCAGTCCATTCACGATCAGATCAGCCCCCTTAGAGGCTTTGATAATCTCGTCTGCTTTGCGGGCATCCACCTTGACAGCCGCGGCTTTGTCCAACAGAGTCTCATATCGCTTGGCCGCATCAAAATCATAATCTGCGCAGATAATTTTTTCGACATTGATTTCGTCATTCAAGCGCATGGCGATGGTTCCACCTTGTGCGCCTGTTCCCATTACCATTACTGTTTTTTTCATCGTTCCATTCTACCTTGTTTGTGGTATTCGCTAATGCCTGTAGGAGGCACGCTGGTTTTTAGTCGTTTTTCTGGTTATTCTCCAATTTTGTTGGAGGAAAGGACTTCAAAGTTCGGGTCAAGGAAAATACAGCTCTGGCTATATCTTATCAAAATCGCTATCGGGATCGGGATCGGGAGATGATCCATTTTACTTAATCGATACTCACATTGCTAGATACTTTTGGCAATCGCCCTGAACACTTCCATGCTCTCCAGCTCCATGGCATCACCGGTGTTGTTGTAATCCACATAAGCCGATGATTTAGCAATCACGACGTTATGGGTCGGATGAACATAGATAAACTGCCCATAGATACCGATGGCACAATAATCCCCTTCCGGATTCTCCGGGATCCACCATTGATAGCCATAGCCCATGGACCAGCCCGATGCCGGATTGTTTTTGCCCGGCATCAAATGGGGTGCATCCGGCGTAACCGAAGCCTTGACCCATTCGGCCGGCACCAGTTGTATGCCTTTATGGTTCCGGCCTTCATTGAGGTAGAGCAGTCCGAATCGGGCGTAATCCCGAAGGGCCGCATTGAGGCCGCCGAAAGCCATTTCCATTCCCGATGGGTCCGTCAGCCAGTAGGCGTCAAATTCCACACCCAGTTGCGACCAGAGCTTTTCAGTACCATACGCTGTAAGACTTTTCCCGGTGGCTGCTTGCAGCACCATGGCCAGCACCTGGGTATCGGCACTGACGTAGCGATTGAAAGTTCCGGGTTTCAGCTCGTTGGGCAGGCCGGCGACAAATTCATTTACAGATCCCGATGTAAAGGCGGCCACGAGCCGGACGATATCGGATTTGAGATCCCCATAATCCTCATTAAACCGAACACCGGATGACATTTGCAGCACGTCTTTCAACGATACGCCTTCATATCCGCTTCCTTTGAGATTGGCTGCATACTTATCCACAGGATCCTTCAAATTTTCAATTTTATTCTCGGCCAGGGCCACGCCTACCAGACAAGAAACCACCGATTTTGCCACGGACATGGATATGGTCCGCGACGTTTTATCGTTGCCTTTATAGTAGCGTTCAAAAACGATCTCACCATCCTTAATAACAATCAGACCGGTGGTGCCCGTCCAATCGATCCATTCACCGATGCTTTTGGTCTGTCCCTCCCATGCATAGGTCCCGTCCAGTTCACGTTGCCTGACTGGCAGGTTGAACACCGCGTCAGAACGACGCATGGTTGTGTTGGGATACTGTTGATACAGCGAGCGAAAATTATCGTTGATCTTATCGGCTTCAAATACCTGGGCATAACGCAGGACACCGCGCAGCTCCTGTATATCCTGCCAAAAAATGGCCACACCAACCAAAACAATGACAATAAGCACACCGATAAGACCGAGTATCCACTTGATTACTTTTTTCAATTCAAAACACCTTTCCTCTCCAGCGTCCAACTTCCGCTTATCGTTAATCAGATTCCGCCGCAACTTCGGTCAAAGTCTCATCCAACTTCTCAATTATGGTATCGATGGTTTCGTAGCTGATGATACCGGGAGGTTCGATCCGGTTGACTTTGGCATTGTTCAGGGTTCCACCGGTCATCACACCCCGTTTAAAAAGACCTTTGGAAACTGCCCATCCTATCTCCTCGGTGGGATACTCCAGGCCGATCAAGAAGCCCTTGCCCCGCACATCCACCAAAATCGAATGCTTCTTTTGCAGCCCATACAGCTTATCCATGATATAAGCGCCTTTTTTCTTGATCTGACCGGGAATATCGTTTTCCACGGTAAAATTAATCGCCGCAATTGCAGCAGCGCATGCCAACGGATTTCCACCGAACGTCGGTGAGCCCAGGATCCATGGGTTTTCTTTGAGCTCATCGGTCCATAGGTGCGGCCGGGAAATTATCCCGGTGATGGGCATCACCCCACCACCGAATGCTTTGCCAAAAGTCATGATATCCGGCACCACATCATAGTCTTCACAGGCCCACAGGGTGCCGGTACGTCCCATACCGGTTTGAATCTCGTCAAAAATCAGAAAGACACCATACTTGTCACAAATTTCGCGTAATTGTTTCAGATACCCTTCCGGCGGCAATACGATTCCGGCCTCTCCCTGGATCGGCTCCACGATCATGCCGGCCACAGTCTCTCCCACGGCAATCAGATTTTTGATGGCTGCTTCAGCAGCGGCGGCATCCCCAAAAGCCACATGCTGAACACCCTGAATGATTGGCAAATACGGTTTGCGGTAGGTGCCCTTGCCGGTTGCCGAGACGGCACCCAGGGATTTGCCGTGAAAACCATTGACCGTGGAGATGTAGTAGTGTTTGCCCGAGGCCAGCCGCGCGAGTTTCAAGGCCATCTCTACGGCTTCGGCACCGCCGTTGCAAAAAAAGGCATATTTGAGATCGCCCGGCGTGCACATGGAAACTAATTTTGCCAGATAACCCCGCAAGGGATCCACCAGTTCCTGACTGTGCAGGGCATAGCGGTTGAGCTGGGCCTGAACCGCCTTGACGATCTCCGGATTGCGGTGACCGGCCGTATAGATGCCAAAGCCTCCCAGGCAATCGATAAATTCGTTCCCGTGGGTATCCATGAATGTTTCCTGGGAATCCTGCCATTCCACAAAGGTGGCATCCGTGGAAACCGATTTGCGGTATTCCAGCCATCCGGGATTGACGTGTTCGTTAAAGTTGTCGATGGAATCGGACTGAATGCGGTCTTTTTCATCCGCCGCCAATTCATCCTTGAGAATATAATTTAGAATGCGGCTTGATTCCTTTAATACCTCATCTTTATAGGCAGTCATATTTTTCCTCCTTATTATAGCTAAACTTTTTTAGCGCCATGCGGTTGTGTGAAATTTGACCTTATCGTCCCTCACGATTTCAAATAATAACAGAATGCAACCATTTGATGACGGATCAAGTCATCCATATCGAAATCGGTATCGCTATCGCTATCGAAATCTGTTTTTTCAGACTTACAATTCGATCCCGATTTCGATCCCGATTGTTGCGGCTCGTCCGCGTTAGCTGTCTACCATTCATATTGAGCCATCCCGATAAACAGTCTTGCCTTCGAATAGGGTCATTAACACATTGACATCGGCAATTTCTGTCTCCGGTATCTTAAACAAGTTCTTTTCCAGGATCACCAAATCGGCCTTTTTGCCCGCTTCAATGGAACCGGTTTCCTGCTCAAGAAAATTGGCAATCGCACCGTTATGGGTGAAGCTGGCGATCATATCCGTCAGCGGCATGCGTTCCTGTGGATCGAGAATCTCTTGTGGATCGGTCACCCCCGGCTCGCAACGGGTCACGCCCAACTGAATCCCCAACAGCGGCGGGCTGGGCACCTCTACGGGGTAATCACTGGCCGATGCCAGTAGAATGCCGGCTTTGGCCAGACTTTGCATGGGATAGGCCCGTTCTGCCCTGGCGACCCCCAGATAGCGGGCTTCAATATCCCGAAAATAGTCTCCTTTCACATGCCAGAAGGGTTGCGGAACCCCAATCACATTCAGTCTTGCCATGCGAGGAATGTCGGCTCGGTCCACAACGTGTAGATGCGTAATCAGGTGTCTGGAATCCCTTTTTCCATTCCTCATTTGAGCCTGCTCCAAAGCATCCAGGGACATGCGTAAAGCCGCATCCCCAATGACATGCAGGTGAACCTGAAGGCCGGCTTTGTCAGCTGCCGTTATGACATCATTCAAATTATTCGGATCCCAGAGAGGCAAGCCTCGGCTTTCAGGTAGATGGGCATAAGGCTCCAAAAGATAGGCGGTTCCGCCCTCCACCACCCCATCCACGAAAACCTTAATCCCCGTTATCTGAAATTGCGGTCCTTGCTGCTTGCACACGGCGGCAATCGTTTTGATTTGATCCACGCCTGCACTTGGGTCGGTCAGCACGGTTCCCCGAACCCGTATGTTTAACTGGTGTTCCCGGGCCATCTCCGCAAAAGCCTGAATATTGTTGCGTAAGCCCCCGAATCCATTTAGCTGTCCCCTGGCATCGGGCAAGACCAACAAGGGATCGTGGACGCTTGTTATGCCGACCCTGGCAGCCGTTTGCATATAATTTCGGATACAGCATTTTATTTGTTCAACCGAAAATGGCGCTAAAACATGTTGTAACAGGTCCCGGGCAGTTTCACGAAAGGTTCCGCTGGGTTCTCCGGTATGCGGATTTTTTTCAATCAGCCCCCCGGGAGGATTGACACTTGCTTTAGAAACACCGGCCAGTTCGATGGCCTTGGAATTTACCCATGCAAAATGTCCGTCTTCGGATGTTAGGGACACAGGCCTATCGGAAATGATGGCATCCAGATCTTCTTTGATGGGTCCGGCCGGCCCAAACAATTCGTTTTTCCATCCGCTGCCGTAGATTACCTCGTGTTGGGGATGGGTATCTGCAAATTGCTTAACCGCCGCTAGAATTTCAGCTTTGGAACTCAAGTTGTTCAGGTCGGCTTCGGCCTCTGGGTTAGGCGAACCGGAAACATGGGTATGGCTGTCGATAAAGCCCGGTAAAACCATGTTACCCTTAAGATCCAGCACCTCAGTATCCGGACCTACAAACTTTTTAACTGCGGATAAATCGCCGACATATATGATACGATTCGCCCGAATCGCAAGGGCCTCGGCCCAGGATCGTTTGCTATCCAGCGTATAGATATCTGCGTTTTGTATAACCGTATCGGCCAGAGACATTACTTACCTTCTTGAAAAAAACCACTAATCGGTACGACTAAGTTATTAAGTCAGTGGGTAACTCGGCATGTAAATTATGTCAAGAATTTTCTTGACATAATGATCGAAAATAGTAAATTATACGTATAATATATCGCATAATTAGATTAACGCATCCAAAATAAAATCGAAAAGAGAAAAAACCGCATGAACCATAACGGCAACAACAAAGGCAAACCCGATGCGCTGGATTGTAAAATGATCCGCCTGCTCCAAAAAGATGGCCGCATGTCCAATACCGCCATGGCGCAGGCATTGGGCATCTCCGAGTACACCGTCAGAACACGTCTTAAAAGAATATTGGACAGCGGCATTATTCGAATCGTTGCACGGGCCAATCCCATAAATTTAGGATTCGCATTATCCGGCAATTTAAAAATTCGTATCGATCTAAAAATGACCAAGAATGTACTCGAAAAATTATCACAAATAGACGAATTGGTCTGGATAGCCTTAACTACGGGCAGTACGGATTTGGATGTGGATTTTGCCGTCCGCTCCATGCGTGAATTGCAGGCATTGATTTTCGACAAAATCAGTAATATTGAAGGTGTATTGTCCACGGAGACATCCCTCATGGTGGACCTTGTCAAAGACAAAAATGATTATGGCACCGCATGGGACTAAAAATTTGCTTAAGATCATTGAATTTTGATGTGCTCGTAAAAAGTCAAAATTCTCAAATTTTAACACGGTCACCTGTTGAAATTATGATGAGTGAAATTTTAATCGAGCCCTTTATCGGACTTTTTACGAGCCTATCTATTTTGAGAAAAGGAGAAAACTTATGAAAATTATTAAAATCGATGTTCAAAACCAGGGCATAGAGAATATTGAGGTGCCTCAAGAATACGCCGGGCTCGGCGGCAGAGGTTTGACTTCTTTGATGATCAATCAGGAAGTGCCTCCCACCTGCGATCCGCTGGGACCGGATAATAAGTTGATCTTTGCACCCGGATACCTGAGCGGCACGACCCTGGTCAACAGCAGCCGGTTCTCCATCGGTGCCAAGAGCCCCTTGACCGGCGGGATCAAAGAAAGCAACGTCGGTGGGACAGTAGCGGCGGATCTAGCCCACTTGGGGATTACCGCCCTGGTCGTAGAAGGTCAACCCTCCGAGAATGCCTGTTACCTGCTGAAAATCGATATTGACGGTAAGGCCGAACTCATCGATGGGGGCGCATACAAGGGACTCCGCACCTATGAGCTGGTTACCCAGCTTAAGAAGACATATGGTGAAAAGAACAGCATCACCTGTATCGGTCCGGCCGGTGAACTTCAATTGACTGCAGCCTCGGTTCAGACCACGGATGCGGATGGTCGCCCCTGCCGGGCAGCCGGTCGTGGGGGACTGGGTGCCGTCATGGGGTCCAAAGGGCTGAAGGCCGTTATCGTTGCCCAAGGGGGCAAGCTTACCGATCCGCTTTTGGATATGGACGCATTCAAGGCAGCTGCCCGTAACTATGCCAAAGCCATCAAAGATGACGAGGGGACTGAGGACCTGGCCCAACTGGGTTCTGCATTTCTGGTGGCACCCATTAATGCCGTGGGAGCCTTCCCAACTCGCAATGCGCGTGAGGGGCAATTTGAAGATGTCGAAAAAATTAGCGGTGAAACCATGGCTGAAGTCATCAAAAACCGTGGTGGTAAAAATGCCCACATGGGCTGTGCCCAATGCATCATCCGTTGCTCCAATGAATATGTGGACGAGAAAGGCGACTATGTCACTTCCTCCCTGGAGTATGAAACCATCTGGTCCATGGGCGGTATGCTGGGCAATAGCGATCTTGATTCCATCGCCAAACTCGATTTCTTGTGTGACGATATCGGGCTGGACACCATCAGCACCGGCGTTGCCATCGCCGTGGCCATGGATGCCGGCCACAAGCCCTTTGGTGATGGCCAGGCCGCCATAGAGATGGTCGAAGAAGTGGCCCAAGGCACCGATTTCGGCAAAATCATCGGCAATGGGCCGGCTGCCGTCGGCAAGCATTTTAATCACGACCGCGTGCCGGTGATGAAGAATCAGAGTATGGCCGCCTATGATCCCCGGGCCTTGCAGGGAATGGCCGTCACCTACGCGACCTCACCCATGGGTGGCGATCACACAGCCGGCTGGGTCGTAGCCGATAACATTGCCGACTGGGGTGGCAAACTGGATCCGTTTAAAGCCGAAGGACAGGTGGAAAACTCACGCAACAGCCAGATCCACATGGCTGTGGTGGATACCGTCGGTATCTGCGATTTTGCCCAATCCGGATTTGCAGCCGGCATGGACAACGCTTGTCATATGGTGGCCGCCAAATCAGGAAAATCCTTTACCGAAGATGATTGGACCGCATTGGGAAAACGCATCATCAAAGCCGAACGCGAATTCAACCGCAAGGCCGGCTTTACCAATAAGGATGACCGGCTGCCCAAGATGTTTTATGAAGAACCGTTACCGCCCCATAACAAGGTAGTTGTCATCAGCGATGAAGAGATGGATAAGACCTTCGACTTCTAGATGAAGATAAAAATAAGACTATACGGCACTTTGGGGAACCATATCTCCGGCCACGATCCTCTCACTGGCATGGAGTTAGAAGTTCCCGATGATGCCACCGCCGGCGATCTGATTGACCGCTTGGATATACCTCGGAAAAAAGTGGGCATCATCTCGGTTGACGGAAATCTGGTTAAAAAATCGCACCCATTGCAACCAGGCAATGTGGTGCGCATTTATCGGCCAATAGCCGGCGGCTAATTTGATAAAATAGAGGAGTCTGAAAACAGGTCTCGAATTCTAAGTCTCCTGGAACCGCAACTTTATGGCTTGTCAGATTAAGCTTTATCCGCTTTATGCTGAAGTCCTTCTGAATACAGACTTCTGTCTCCTGACTTCTAAGTAATCGATGTCAGGAGAATGATCTTTTCCCGAATTTAATTGAAACAAGCGCTATTGAATAATAGGAGAAGTAAATATGCCGCTCGATATCATCGACAACGCGATTACACCCGGAGAGATTTATGGCCTCAGTGATGAGCCCATGTATTCGGGTGTTCTCAGTTTTATGCGCCGCAAATATACCAAGGACCTGACCGGCGTGGATGTGGCCGTCAGTGGTGTACCCCTGGACCTGATGACCACCAACAGACCGGGCACGCGTCTTGGCCCGGCAGCCATCCGCAAAGCATCGGCCAATCTGGCTTGGGCGCCGCCTTGGCCCTGGCCTTTCGATCCTTTTGAGCGCCTGGCCGTCATCGACTATGGTGATTGCATCTTCGACCCGGGCAAGCCGGAAACCATTACGGGTGCCATATCAGATCACGCACGAACCATTATTGCCAAGGACGTTTTCATGTTGACATTGGGCGGGGACCATTATGTCACTTATCCCCTGTTAATGGCCCATGCCGAAAAATTCGGACAGTGTTCGCTGATCCACTTCGATGCCCATTCAGACACGTGGGAAGAGGATGAAAAGCGGGTTGACCATGGTTCCATGTTCTATCATGCTGCCAAAGAAGGTCTAATCAATCCCACAAAATCAGTCCAGATCGGTATCCGAACGACCAATGAGAGTACCCACGGATTTAATATCCTGCATGCTCCCCTGGTCATGAATAGCAAAACTGAAGATATCGTCGGCCAAATAAAATCAATTATCGGTGACCATCCGGTATATCTCACCTTTGATATCGACTGCCTGGATCCGGCTTATGCCCCCGGAACCGGCACGCCGGTGGCTGGTGGGCTTACCTCATTAAAAGCACTGGAAATAGTGCGTCTCTTGACCGGTATCCGATTTGTAGGCATGGATGTGGTCGAAGTCAGCCCACCCTATGATGTCAGTGAGATTACGGCCTTGGCGGCTGCCACCATTGCATCCGAATTCCTGTGCCTCTTGGCAGTGGATAAGAAATCGCCCAAGTGAATTTGGTCCGAATGAGACAACCTGTACGTAAATAAAAGGAAAAAAATGAAAAAACTTCTTCTGCTGGGGGCAGGTGCCCAAGGCAGCACGGTGGCCAAACGGATGAATGAGGAAGCCAATGTCTCCGAAATCATTTGTGCTGACTATGACAGTGCTGCTGTCAAAGAAATGGAACAGACGCTGGATAAAGCCACGGCACTAAAGCTGGATGCAACCCGGGTGGAGAATATCATCCAGGCTGCGCAAGGAGTTGACCTGATGGTTAATGCCCTGCCGACCACGCTGGCTCCCAATGCCCTGGAAGCTGCGCTGCAAGCCAAGGTGAACTACCAGGATTTTGCAGCAGCGGAATTTCAGGATTTGGATTTTGACAAAGGTATCGAATTGTTGCTGACCGAATGGAGCGTTAAGTTTAAGGCGGCCGGGCTATCCGCCCTTATCAGTACCGGTTCGGCACCAGGCCTGGTCAACATCATTACCCGCGAGACCGCGGAGCAAATGGACGCCTGCGAAACGATTCAGATTCACATCTATGAAGGCATTTGGGCCAAGAAATTTCTACCTTTCTGGTGGTCACCCGAAGTCGCCTTAGGTGACATGAGCTGTCCGGCCTATTGCTTCGAAAACGGACAAATCAAAGAGACCGAGCCGTTCAGTGGCGCCATGTGGATGAAATTTCGGGGTATTGACCGGGAAATCCGGACAGTTGAACATGCCCATGACGAGCCGGTCACCATGGGACTGCTGGCCGATAAATATCTGAAAGGAGCCCAAAATATCTACTTTAAATACGGGGGATTTGGTGTGGATTTTGCCGAACCGCTTTATCGTATGGGGCTGTTGTCCCATAAGCCTGTGGATGTAAAGGGAACTCGCATCATTCCTATGGATCTGGCCCTAACGCTGACCCCTCCAGCTCCCAAGTATGCCCATGAAATTAAAGCCATCCTGGACGAGGGTCTTGTGGCCGAAGAGGGGGCCTTGCTGGTACGTGTGGATGGCCGCAAGGACGGCAAGCCTGTACGCATCGACAATTATGTCAATGCTCCGGGGGTATACGAGGCCTTTGAGAAAGCCGGATTGACGGCTGAAACGTATTTAACCGGTCAATGTGGTGCGCTGTTTACCAAGATGTTTGTGAACGACAAAATCCATCAACAAGGACTGTTCCCACCGGAAGTGTTCGACGATGAACAACGGGCATACTATTTAAAGGAAGCTGCTAAGTTGGATATTACCGTCGATCAGATTGTTGATACGAGGTTATTCTAATAATAAACATGCCCATGGCAAGCCGTGGGCATGTTTATTGTTCAATATCCAACTCTCCAAAGTCGTAGCGCTCCTTAACATACTCCAGGATGGTTGACACATCCGTCGCCATAACCCCTTTGATGGCATTGATGGTATCAATCATTTTTTTAACGAATTTCAAGGACAATATTTATATTTCGCACATATATCGAATGCAGTTAATAATCACGGCCTCAAGGATTTTCGCTTGAGGCCGCTTTGCTGCATATAAAAACTTCGTCAATCATGCCCAAACTCGGAAAATTTCATTTCACACAGGTTATACTGCTGGGAACCCCGCTCCTGGCAGGTCTGATATCAGAGTTTTTAATGATTCTGGCCGATTCGGCCATGGTCGGTCGCCTGGGTACCGAGTATTTGGCAGCCATCGGCATTGCCAGTATGTTCGGCGAGCTGTTATGGGTGATTGTGTGGCCCATGGCACCCGGAACCCAAACCATCGCAGCCCGACGATTCGGCCGCCTAAAAAAGAACCATGGCCATGACGATGATGTTTTAAAAGACCTGTCTCAAAAAACAGGGGACGTTCTGGACAACGCCATTGTTGTGGCCGTTGCCGTCGGTTTGGCTGCCATTATCATTGCGTTCTTTTCCAAAGGCATCCTAACCTTACTGCTGGATAGCGACGCCTTGATACCCTTGGCCCATGGCTACATAGCAACGCTCAAATGGCTGATGCCCTTGGCCGGCATCTTTTATGCGATTTATGGGTTTTTGGCGGCCATCAACCAGACCAAGGTCATCATGGTCGCCACCATTGGCCTGAATGTCCTCAATATCCTTTTTAATTACATCCTGATATTCGGCAAATTCGGTTTTCCCGCCCTGGGGATCGTGGGGGCAGCCCTGGGTACCGTACTGGCTCAGGGTCTTGGAACAGTTTTCCTAGTGCTTTATATTCTGCTGGCTCCCAGCGTCAAAATTTACGGCTGTCTGCAATTCAGAAACCTGCGCGGGGACATTTTCTTAGATTTGTTTCGTTCCACCGGTCCGATTATTTTCCAGCTGAGCATCGCTTTACTCCTGTTTCTTTACTATGAAACCATCGTCGCCAATATCGGTACCCTCTATCTGGCTGCCACCCATATTGTCTTTACGGTTTTTGTATTGAAACGGGCCATTCTAGGCGGGTTTGCCGAAGGCGGCTCCATCCTGGTGGGCAATTCATTGGGTGCGGGGCAAGAAAAGGAAGCCGTGCGATTTGCCTACGCCACAGAACTCATGGCGATTATGATCGGTGCGGCACTGTTTTTATTTATTCTGATTTTTCCTGAACAGATCGTGCGTGTTTTCAATCCCGAAATTGAACTCGTAGAAGTGGGGGCCGAGGCCCTGCGGTTTTTCGCCGTCTTTATCTTTATCGAAGCCATTGGCTTTCCATTTGAAGTGCTGTTCACCCACAACGGTTGGGGACGCTTTGTGCTGGTGTCAGAGATAATTACCAATTTAACGTTTGTGGTCGGTTTAACCCTCATTTTGACCCGGGGCTTTGGCTTCGGGATTTACGGTGCCTGGAGCGCTTTCGCCGTTTATCTGGTGTTCCACTCCTTATTTATGTTCGCTGGTTTTTTCTCCAGGAGATGGTTAAAAACTGAAGTGGACAGCGAATATATGGAGATGGAAACCTTGCGACCGGCTTTATCACGCTGAAAACAAAGGAATCAAACATGGATAAAGTTACTTGCATTGTGGTGGGCGCCGGCCCTGCCGGATCGACATGTGCCTTTGCATTGGCCCAGAAAGGGATTGAGACTGTTCTGCTCGAACGCGGTCGTGTCCCTGGTGAGAAAAATGTGGCGTCATTTGTACTCTATATTTCCGTACTCGAAAAGTTGATTCCTAATTTCAGGCAAGATCTTCCGGTGGAAAGAAATATAGTTCGCACAGATTTTATGTATTGTGGGAAACACGACACCAAATCGCTCCAAAGTTACAACTACCGCTACATCGATAACCCTATGGCATTTACAGCCTTCCGCAGAAAATTTGATTCCTGGCTGGCACAGAAAGCCGCTGATGCCGGCGTCCAGCTCATCAACAGCATGAAGGTGACCGATCTGATCAAAGATGAAGGTCAGGTGGTCGGAATCAAAGTGGGGCAAGAGGAACTTTACGCCGATGTGGTTGTGGGTGCGGATGGATTTCATTCCATCGTGGGTGAAAAATCGGGCTTGATCCATGAGTGGCCGCCAGAAAGGTGCTTGTTGGCGGTCAAGGAAGTTCTCGACCTGCCCGCCGAAGTCATCAACGAACGGTTTCAACTGACAGATGGCATCGGATGTGAGCAGGGCATTTATTGTTACAACCTGAATGAATTGGATGTATTTTCGGCGACCCTGTACACCAACCTGGACAGTGTTTCCCTTGCCGTTTTCGCCCGCCTGGACGAGTTGCAGCAAAAAAATGTCCACCTGCACGAAAAACTGGACACGCTCAAACAGCATCCCTATGTCCATAATCTGATCAAGGATGCCACGCTGCGTGAGTATCAGGCCCACATTCTACCTGACGGCGGGCGTATAAAACCGAGCAATCTATACGGCAATGGCATACTGCTGTGCGGTGAGTCCGGCGGTATCACGGATACCGACTCCGGTATGGGGATACCCACCTGCATGCTGTCCGGGATGATGGCTGCGGAAACCATCGGGGAAGCCGTTAAAAAACAGGACTTCAGCAAAAACTGTCTGAAAAATTATTTAAAATATCTGGACGCCACCGCTCTCCTGGACATGATTCATACGAGCCGTAAGGAAAGTGATTATTTCGCCAGTGAGAACCGAACAGAAATCCCGAAACAAATGGAAACGACCGCAAACCTTTACAATCGATATTGGGAATCAGATGTAGATTATTTGTCCAAAAACTCATTTTCAGTACCAACCGAACTATATTTGGCCCTGGGTCAATATCACCTGCCGGTACTTTTGCGCTGGCCCCTTACAACATTGATCTTGCTATTCCGCTTTCAAATACGATTTGTTGGCGCCATCAAAAAAAAATTAAGGAGACGCTATTATGAGTGGAAAAAGCAGCCTATCCGTTGATGAAAAAATGGCGACCGTCAAAATCAAAATCGACAAGGAAGCGCATATTATTGTAAAAAAAGAATATTGTCGCGACTGTAAAACGCGTCCCTGCTTGGTTATCTGCACTGCCGAGAACTACCGTTGGGACGAAAAAAAAGACGAACTGGTATTCAACTACGAAGGCTGTCTGGAGTGCGGTGCCTGCCGACTAATCTGTCCCCAAGACGCCATTGATTGGTCCTATCCCCGGGGTGGATATGGTGTAAAATTTCGTTTTGGTTAAATTATTTGATTTTGAAAATATTCTATTTTGGTATACAGCGGTGGACGCTAGCGTGCATTCAGAGCGAGTTTTGGCTGGCGAGAGCTGAAGGCGATAGCGCCGGTTTGATAAACACCGTAGCACGGATAACAACATATAAAACATCCTTAGAACATCCCCTAGTGAAAGGACCTAACCATGGAAGCAAAATTCAGCCTCCTTTCCGAATCCGACAAGTCCACCATCCATGAACAATCACTATATATCCTATCCAACAAAGGTGTGCGTATCGGTTCTCAGAAAGGGCGCCTGTTGCTTGCCGAGGCAGGTGCGGAAACTTTAAAAAACAGTGAACTGGTGTGCATTCCAACCAGCCTAGTCGAGCAGTCGATTGGCATGGTTCCGAAACAATTTAGCCTGGGTGCCCGCAGATCCGGTTGGGATCTTCACATGAATCAGGGCCAATGCACCCTTTTGTTAAGTGGCGAAGGAACCCATGTCCTGGATAGCCAAACGGGTGAAATTCGAGACGCCACCATGCAGGATTGGCTTCACGCCACCCAGCTGGCTGACACCTTGGATGAATTTGGCCTGTATTGGAAGATTGTGGAATTGACCGACCGGGGAAATGATGCCGTCGATTACGTTGACTATTTAATCCATTTATTCGGCAATTTTTCCAAACACATCCAGGATTCCACCAGTTCCATCGAACAGAGTCAGTTGCTTTTGGAAATTTTGCAGGTTATTTTTGGATCAAAACAACAGATCCAAAACAAAAAGCCCTTTTCCTTTGTGCTGTGTCCGCAATCGCCGTTAATGCTTGATCAACACTACACAGACGCCTATTTGGAACTGAGGGGCTGGGGCATACCTGTGGCGATCATGCCCATGCCGCTGATGGGCGCCACAGCACCGGCCAGCTTGATCGCAACGCTTATTACGGCCAACTGTGAAATACTGGCCACCCTCTGTCTGGTGCAGGCCGCCGATCCGAACACCCCGGTTATCTATGCCCCGGTGTCTTCACTGATGGATCCGCGCACCGGTTTGGTAAAGAGCGGTTGTATTGAGGAAGCCCTGATATGTGCCGCGTCCGTTGAAATCGCAAGATATTACGGTCTTCCCGCAGAAACATCCGGTTTGGAAACGGGTAGATTTAAGTTGAATGTCCAGTCAGGATATGAAACCGCCTTGACCGGGCTCCTGCCGATGCTGGCCTTTCCCGATATTATGCTCGGGGCCGGCTTGATTGGCGGCGCCATGGTTCTCAGTCTAGAACAATTGGTCATCGATGCTGAAATTTACAAAATGGGTCGTCGTGCCCACCAGGGAATCGCAAGCGGCAAAGACAAATGGATGCGAGAAGTTTTTGAGCACATTGAGCCGGGTACCCATTTTATCGATCACCCCACAACCCTCCAGGCCGTTCGGAGCGACGAATTGCTGATGAGCCGTTTGGAGGCCTATGGGGCCTTGGAAGAAGCTGACAATGTGAGCGGCACCGATATTGTTGCTTCAGCGCGCACAAAGGTGAATCAGATTTTATCCGACTACCAACCGTTGCCACTGGGTGATGCGGTTGTACGGGAGCTGCAAAGAATTAAAACCAAAGCAGTCTGATGACTGCCTGAATCCTGGAATCCTTCAGAAGTGATACCACAAGTGTGTTATTCGCATAAAAATGGCTAAAAAAGTACTTAAGATCCCGAAGGACATTATTTATCGGGGAACGCCGGCGCCCCCGCGTATTTAACGTACCTGGCCAGTAGCGATGTTTCGATGTTTGTAATGCCTTCGATCACATTGATCTTGTCCATTAATCGACCGAATTCTGCCTGAGAATCAACATAATATTCCGCATCGAAATCTGATGACCCCACCAGTTGGGCAATGTACCAGATTTCATCCAGCCGGCTGAGTTCTTTTCCCACGCTTTCAAGCTGTTTTTTATGGGCTTGGATCCTCAAATTCCCCATAATCCCGGATTTCAGCTTGAACGGATTGACGATGGCAATCACCTGGATGCGTTCATCCTGAATTAAATTCTGCAACCGCTTTCTCACCGTAGCTTCAGAGATGCCCAGAATTTTGGCGATTTCGGTGTTGGCTATTCGTCCGTTTTTCTGAAGCAGACGAAATATTTTATAATCAACATCTCTATTATCATTGCCCATAAGCTCCCCTTCGCATGCGGTTAAATCTGTTGGATTGGGTCGATATGGCCGCTTTTCATAAGATTCGTGCCATTCTATTAACACCGGAAACTTTCTTTGGTCAAGCACAAATCGATATTAATTGATTTTATTCGTATCCATTAAGGCATTTTATTGCTATATATCGTGTTATTTTGTTGACTTTCGAATTTTATTTGGGTACTTTCATTTTAGTTTCCAACGATAACATCCTTTAAAATGACTGGGGGATCATATGAATTCGACCTCGCATGACAATTCAGGGCTAAGCTTCAGTTGGGTGCTTAAATCTTTATCGCCTGATGCCTTGGATAAAATTCACACGTCCACACTGGATGTTTTGAGCACCACGGGGGTGCGCGTTGACTCGTCAGAGGCATTGAGCATCCTCGCTAAAGGCGGCTGCATCGTGAACACAAAAACAGGTGTGGTAAAATTCCCGGCCCCACTCGTCATGGAAGCCTTGTCCATGTGTCCCCATGAGATATTGCTGGCAGGCCGAAACAGCCAGCATGACTTTATTATGGGTGGCAGAAGCGTGGGGTTCACGACTTTTGGTACCGGTGTCCAAACCGAGGATTTGGAAACCGGTGAAATCCGGGACGCCACCAAAGAAGATGTCGCCCAAATAGCACGGCTCACGGACGCGCTGCAGCACATGGACATCTTGTCTTCACCGGTAGCAGCCAGGGACAAACCGGACAGCTCCTATGAACTACATATGTTTGAAGCAGCTTTATTGAACTGTACAAAACACTATGACTGCGATGCCGAAAATGGAGAAACCGCTAAAAAGATGATTGAGATGGCGGTAGTCGTTGCCGGGGGTATGCAAGCACTAAAAAAGCGTCCGCTGTTTTCTCTGTGTGCTTGCCCCACCAGCCCCTTGCAGCTAATCGAAACGGCTGCCGATGTCATCGTGGAGGCAGCCAAGCATTGGGTACCCATCAACGTCCTCAGCATGGTCATGGCGGGTGCCACCAGCCCGATATCCCTTTCAGGCGCTTTGATAACCCACAACGTCGAGGTGTTGTCAGGGATTATTCTCGCCCAAATGACCAACGCAGGCACACCGGTTATGTATGGGAGCTCTTCCACCACCTTTGACATGCGGCATGGTACCGCCGTTGTGGGTGTTCCCGAAATGGCCATGATCAGCGCCGCGGCGGCTGACCTGGCCAACTACTATGGCCTCCCCAGCTATGTTGCCGGTGGATAGGCGGATGCAAAGTTGTCCGATGCCCAGGCAGGACATGAGAAGACCATCAGTGCACTTCTCCCTGCCATGGCTGGAGCAAATCTGATATACGGACCGGGCATGCTCGAGATGGGCATGACCTTCAGCTTCGGCCAACTGGTCATCGATGATGAAATTGCCGCCATGGTAAAAAGGGTTATTTATGGCATTGATTGTGATGATACCTTGATGGGTGTCGATCTGATCAAAGAAATTGGCATTGGCGGCCATTTTTTAACCCAAGCGCACACCCTCGACTATTTACGCAGCGAACAAATCCAATCTCGCATCATTGACCGCCGTGTACGCGAAGAATGGGTGGCTAAGGGCTCAAAAAGTATGATTCAATCAGCCAATGAGATGGCAAAACACCTAATCAATAATCATGACCCCGATCCACTGCCGGAAAAAATGGTGAGTGAACTCCGGCGAATCGTAGCTAGTGCCGAAGCCTAAAAGGTAAAAACGACAAGGAACGCGACCATGGGTAAAAATATATATACACGCATGGGTGATGGGCAGCGTGTGGCCATGTCCCCAGAGGAAGTCAGAGAGGATCTAATCGCCGGAACCTATGATGCCGCCCAACGGGCAAATATCCCTGAGCTTACATCGGACGATATAGATCAGTTGCAGGATATTTTTGCCGATACGGCCAAAGCTGTTTGCGTCAGTACGGGTGAAGAGTTGATCGTAACCGACGACGCGGTGGCAACCCTGTTCTATCTCGACCAGGAGAACTGTGGCCAAGGCCTGCCCATGGGCCGAGTGCAGTCACTGCTGGCCTACGAAAGGGCTTGCTGTGCCGACACCATTTCAACTGGTCACACGGATTATAGCTTTAAGCAGGTCAAACCGATCATCAATTTCGAAAAGCAGGAATATTACAATGCCTCCATGCTGACCACGGCACCTTTTTTCTACGGCTCACAACCGAACATGGGACTCTACTTCCGCCCGGATGGACCCCATCCCAATCCGGCCGATCTGCTGCCATCCGGAAAAATCAAAGCAGCCCAGGAGGCCCAGGAAGGAGCAGCACGGCAACTGAAAAAGGACCTGGTCTACGTTGGCAATCAAATGTACCACGTCGGTTGTGAAGGTCTCAATTTCGACACAACCGCTTCAGCAGGAGATGCTGATTTTCTAGCCACGCTGCAAGCCGTATCGGAATTAAAAAAACAAACCCGAAACATGGCCATCGAAGTCGGAATGTCATCCGAATTTGTCATGGGGATGCACGGTGAAATAACCTTTAATGGCAAACAGTTGGCCGGGATGTTTCCCCATGAGCAGGTAAACGTAGTCGAGGAAGCCGGGGCCGATATTTTTGGCCCGGCCATCAATGTCAATGTGCGTGAATCCACCCCCTGGAACCTGGCCCGAGCCGTCACCTTTGTAAAGGCGTGTGTGGCTGTGGCCAATATCCCTGTCCATCCCAATGTCGGCATGGGGGTGTGCGGAGTTCCCATGTTCGAGGTGCCGCCCATCGATGCGGTTACACGAACCTCGAAAGCACTGGCTTTGATCGGCAAGGCCGATGGCTTGTAGGTGGGAACCGGCGACATATTTGGTATGCCCACAGCACACATTATGGCCGCGGCCATGGGCGGAATCCGGACTGCCGGAGATCTGGTGGCCTGGATGCAAATGAGCCGCAGGATGAAGCTTGCCGATGCCAAAGCCTATGTAGCTAAAAAACTGGGGATCGATGTTATCGATCTCACCAACGAAGAAGTCATGCGTGAAATTCGTGAAGATCTGGATATCGGTATTATTACATCCGTGGCCGGAAGCGCCAAGGGAATTGCTGCCAAATGGAACATTACCGAGCTTTTGGAAATCGAAATCAACTCCGTTAATTTGTTCAAGCGCAAATTAAACCTAAGCTGAACGACTTCGATTTTAAGGGAATACCAACTGGCACAATATGTTTCGTAAAAACAGCTAGAGCTTACGCACGCATCGGAACATTATTTTGACAACAGCCATCGTACACAACAAGATGTTAATATCGGATAATTCACATGCAAGACTTGGCCAATACTGCAGCGCGCGTTGAACCCATCGTCGTCAAGCCGGAAATGCAGATCAAAACAGTAGCCCGGCAAGATCTGGACCGGATTCACGCAGCGACCCTCACAATCCTGGCAGAAACCGGTGTGCGGTTCCCACTATCGGGCGCATTGGATATTTTTTCCAAGGCGGGCGCCGATGTCGATAAAAAATCTCAAATTGTAAAAATCCCACCGGACATACTCATGGCGGCGCTTGAGAACGTACCCATGAAAATCACCATGGGATCACGTGGTTCAAAGGATACAGACGCTATTCTTGACGGAACCAAGACATACTGTGGTACTGCGGGCACCGGTATTTCAACGGTCGATCTTGATACAGGGCAAAAGCGCCCCGCCACCTTTACAGACACCGCCATGATGGCCCGTGTGGCGGATTCATTGCCGTCCATCGGGTTTTACTGGCCCATGGTGGCACCGTTGGACAAACCACGTGCGTTACAACCGCTGCACGAGTTGGAAGCATCTTTTACCAACACCCAAAAACATGTAATCACGGCCAGCTGTGTTGACACTCAGACAGCCCAATATGCCGTTCGCATGGCTGAGATTGTAGCCGGGAGCTCTACCAATATCGAGAAACGCCCGCCTTTGTCGTTGATCGTTAGCCCCATTTCGCCCTTAAACAATGACACCGGCGCCCTGGAAGCAGCCCTGGTTTTTGCCGAGGCAGGTCTACCGGTGGGGTTTGCCACCATGCCTGTAATGGGATCAACAGGACCAGCTTCTGTCGCCGGCACCTTGGTGCTGGGTAATGCCGAAATTTTAAGCGCCGTCTGCCTGCTTCAACTGGCGTTTCCGGGCACACCGGTAACCTATCCGTTTTTCTCAGGCGTAATGAATCCGCACACCGGAGGCTGCGCTGTTACCACCCACAATCAGTTTCTTTTCTATGCGGCTTCCACCCAATTGGGGCATTATTACCATATGCCAGTCATGTCTTCATTTGGTGGTACCGATCGCTATGAACCCCTTGCCTGGCAGGTAGGTAAAGATGATGCGGTAGATGCATTCTATGTATGTGCCACCGGACCCGACATGGCCCCCTGTTTAGGTATGATGGAAACCTACACCTGCCTATATCCGGAAAAATTGATTTTGGATCATCATATTGTTGAATCAATTCATGCCATGACCCATGGGATTCCTGTGGATTTAGATACCCTCGCAATCGACGCCATTAAAGATGTCGGTCCGGGCGGACATTTTTTGAACACCGATTACACGCTTAAACATTTGCGTGGCTTATGGTCTGCCGATATCTCGCATCAATGGGATCCTCAAAATGGATGCTTTCGGGATGCCAACGAAGCCGCCAAAAACGAGTTGCGAGGAAAGTTAGCGAATCACCATGTGATTCCATTGGCGAAAGAGCAAGAACGCGAAATCAAAAAAATCATTCAGATTGCAGAAAAAGCACTCTAGTTCGCTCGAATTTAAGAACTTAAGGAGGAATTACCTATGCAAAGCGGTCAAAAAACACGAGAAATGTTTCAACGCGCCAAGGCCTGCATGCCATCTGGCGTGACATCCAATTATCGTTACTGGGGTGATGAAAAATCATTGGTACTAAAGCGGGGACAAGGCGCCTACATATGGGATCAGGACGACAAGAAATATCTGGATTATCGCATGGGTTTTGGGCCGGCCATTCTAGGCCATGGCTTTCCAGCCGTCCTGGATGCGGTCACGGAAGCGTTGAACATGGGTAACGTATTCGCCATGACCCATGAATATGAGATAAAAGCAGCCGAAAAAATAAAGGCCGTCACCGGGGTTGACTTGGTACGGTATGCCAATTCAGGCACGGAAGCGACCATGCACGCCATCCGCATCGCACGCGCATACACGGGCCGGGAAAAAATATTAAAATTTGAAGGCCATTATCATGGATTTCACGACATGGTATTATGGAGCACCTTCCCACCCATCACCTCAGTAGGCTATCGCAAAGCCCCCGTCAAAGTACCCCAAGGTTCGGGGATCCCTCATGCGATCGGTCAGCTGGTGTTGATGGTGCCTTTTAACGATGAGGAACTGCTGGAAAAAAAGGTCAAAGAAAATTGGGGTGACATCGCGTGTATCATCATGGAACCGATTATGGGCAATTGCGGTTCGGTGGAGCCCCGCCCAGGATACCTGGAGTTTGTTCGCGCGCTTTGCGATCGCTATGGTATTGTTCTCATATTTGACGAAGTTAAGACCGGATTTCGGGTAGCCAAGGGCGGCGCCCAGGAATATTTTAACATCCGGGCGGATATGGCCACCTACGCCAAAGCTTTGGGCAACGGTTTTCCCATCGCCGCCATCGGTGGTACCAAGGAGGTAATGGGTGACATCGGTTTCCTTAAAATACCCCATGGTGGCACCTATTCCGGCAATGTCGTGGCGACAGCAGCTGCCTGCGCCACCTTAAAAGAAATCGAAGCCGGATCACTGGATAAAGTTACAGCCCATGGTCACCGTTTGAAAAAAGGTATCGCAACGGTTCTCAAGGAACAAGGGCTTCCCGGTCTTGTCCTGGGACCCGATGCCATGCCCGCTGTGGTGATTACCGAAGCAGAGGCAGTCCATGACTACCGTGATGTGGCTGCCAGTGATCATGCCATTTATGAACAAATCATCTGGAAGTTGTTTGAACGCGGTGTGATGCCCGACACAGGTGTGCACGAGCCCTGGTTCATTTCGGCATCGCATACGGATGCAGATGCAGATTTGGCCATCGGAGCCTTTGAAGAGGCGGTCAAAGAAGTCCTCGCCTGAGACGTGCATAAAATCTGATTCTGGCAGCAGACCAATAAATAAGTTGATTAATCAGTTAGATCATGGAAATAATGATATTATCTGTGAGCCATCCTCCCTGAATAAACATACTAGCCATAAATATAAATTGGCGGATACGTTTTACTTATTAATCTGAGATTATGTCCTTTGTCCATTTTGCATTCAAATCCAACGAAAAAGAAACAATCGAAAGGAGTGTATCAAGATGAAAAAAACCCATTGTTTGCAAGCGGCTATTGCCTTGTTTGTCCTTTTGTTTTTCTCCCTAGCGATCGTTGCACCCGCGGTTGCGGCCGGAAAATATAAGGACTATCCGGTTCCCAAGGAGTGCCTGGATCAAGTTAGGAAAGAGGGCAGCAAGTTGTTCATCTATGACTGGGCCGAGTGGTGGCCGGAAGAGCTTTTTAAAAATTTTTCCAAAGAATTTGGCGTCAAGGTTGTTCGGGATCATTACGCTGACACGGAGGAGATGGTCACCAAACTCAAACTCAATCCCAAAACCCCTTATGATCTCATTCTGGGTGCCGGTGCCGTAGATGCTGTCCGGCTCAATGAAATGAAACTTCTAAAGCCGTTGAACCATGCCTGGCTGCCCAATATGGACGCCTACCTGATGGACAAGTACAAGAACATGCCCTTCGACCCAGGCAACAAATATCAGTTTATAGAATCCCTATTTTACACCACCTACACGTATAACGCTAAATACGTTGACGAAAATGACCCATTGATGGGATCTTGGGGATTATTGTTCAAGGGCGACAAGTATAAAGGCAAAATGACCATGATCGATAATGGCTTTGAAGCCATCGGTGCCGCCTTGAAGTATCTGGGCTACTCCTACACCAGCGACAATGAAAAGGAACTCATGGAAGCCAAGGCCCTTTTAATGGCCCAAAAACCCAAATTGGCGGCGTATGATTCCTGGCCCAGCCGTCTGCTCAAAGACGAAGAAGTATGGCTCTCCCATCTGTGGATCGGTGACAGCTGGTGGCTCTCACGGGAAAAACCGGAAATCAAAGGCGTCATGCCCAAAGAAGGCACCTATTATGCCGGTAACACCGGATTCATTCCCAAAGGCTCCAAACACACGGCCACGGCCCATCTTTTCATTAACTATCTTTTCCGAACCGAAGTTAACGTTTTGCTGGTAGGATGGATCGGATACCCGCCGGTGCACAAGCACACCATGGAGTTCATGTCTGACGAGATGAAGGCCTGGCCCGGGTTTGTCATCGACGAGGCATATCAGCTTAAGTGCGACACCTTCGATCGTAGGATGATTGAAGGGCCCGGAAAGGAATTGCGCGATAAAATCTGGGAGGATATAAAAAAATAAACTCTTGGAAATAGCTATCTCCGGTTAATCTGGAGATAGCTATTTCTTGATTGAATTAAAACATGCCCACGCGTAAAAATCCCATGAGCCCGGCCCAAAAAAGAGCAAAACGGAAGCTGGCACTGGAACTCTCGGCCTATTTGAGTCCCATCATCATCGTCGTAGTCGTATTTGTTTTCGCCCCCCTGGCCATTATCCTTTTTTTCAGTTTTCTTAAATCCGGGCAATACGGCCAGATCGTCTATTCATTCACGTTTGAAAATGTGGGTGCCATGCTGGGTGGTGGATACGGCAAGATTTTTTTACAATCGGTATATCTGGCTTTTCAGACCAATATACTTTGTATTCTGATCGGCTACCCCATTGCTTATTATATTACCCGCTTCGGTGGAAAATGGAAAACCTTGTGGGTATTCCTGATCATTGTGCCCTCCTGGTCTTCCTACCTCATTCGGCTTTATGCTTTGAAAACCATTGTAGGAACTCGGGGTACCATCAACAGCCTGCTGATGAACCTGGGTATTATTTCCGAACCAATTCAATTTCTATACACCCACTTTGCCGTAACCATGGCCTTGGTATTTGCCTGGTTGCCTTTTATGATTCTGCCAATTTATGCAGCTCTGGATGGCCTGAATCGATCCGTATTGGAAGCAGCCACGGATCTCGGCGCGACGCCTTTTCGCAGATTTTTTCGTGTTACCCTGCCTCTGACGCGGGGCGGGCTCTTGGCCGGATCGATACTCGTCTTCATTCCCACCGTGGGTGAATGGTTGGTTCCACACATATTCGGTGGTTCCAAAATCATGATGGCCGGATCTCTGGTGGCACACAAGTTTACAGCCGTCGGCAACATTCCCCAGGGTTCTAGCCTGGCCATCATGTTGGCGGCCACTCTGGTTCTGATCCTATATCTCACCATTAAATGGGGTGGTAGAGAAGCGCTGGAAAAATCGCTATGAAGAAGAAAATTGCACCAAAAATTTTGGGAACGCTGAGTGGTCTTATTTTGATATTTCTGTGGGCGCCGGTGATCCTGATTATCGTGTATTCCTTTTCCAATAACAAGTATGGCTCCTCCTGGGAAGGATTTACGCTCAAATGGTATGCCAAACTTTTTACCAACGACCTGGTTCGGGATGCGCTCATGCGCAGCCTCATTATCGCCGGGGTGACGGTGGTAATCTCCACCCTCATCGGCACCCTCACAGCCTATGGTCTATACAAACTCAATTTCAAAGGTAAGCAGTTCCTGAGGACCTCGATCCTGCTACCAATCGTATTCCCGTCTGTTGTGACCGGTAGTGCCCTATTGGTTTTCTTCACGCGCTTAATTCACATACCCCTTGGCTATCCCAGCATCATCATAGCTCATATTGTTTTTTGTTCGCCTTTGGCCGTCTTCATTATCCTGGGCAGAATGCAGCGATTTGACTGGTCCTGGGAAGAGGCGGCATTGGATTTGGGTGCCACGCCTTTTCGTACCTTTATCCGGGTCACGGGACCACAACTCATGCCGGCTATTATGGCCTCGGCCATGTTGATCTTCCCGTGGTCCTTCGACGATTTTGTGATCACCTATTTTGTGGCCGGTGTTGGCAGCACCACCCTGCCCATTTATGTTTTCTCGCAACTACGCTTCGGTGCTACGCCCGTGATCAACACCATCGGCACCCTCTTTGTAGCAGTCACCATGCTGGGGATGCTGCTGGTATATTTGCTTCAAAGAAAAACTGAAGCCGATACGTAATTGTGTCATACCAGAATTTTAAAGAAGGATCCCTAAATGCAAGCGTCAGATTCAGAAAATAATTCAGCCGCCGGAGGTATCTGTCTCGAAGTCAAAGACGTGGTCAAACGGTTTGGTGAATTAACCGCAGTCGATCATGTTAATTTGCAAATCAGGGATGGAGAAATATTCTCCTTTCTCGGCCCTAGCGGCTGCGGTAAATCAACCCTACTTCGTGTGGTAGCAGGACTTGAAAACCAGGATCAGGGCGATGTGCTCATAGCCGGTCAGAATGTCAATGAATTGCCGCCCTATAAAAGGGATTGTAATACCGTATTTCAAAACCATGCCCTCTTTCCACACATGACCGTAGAAGAAAATATAGGTTTCGGTCTGGTAGAAAGAAAATTATCCCAAAATGAGATCAATAAAAAAGTAGCGGAAAAAATAGATCTGGTAAATCTCGGGGGGATGGAAAAACGACGTCCGGATCAGCTCAGTGGCGGTCAACGCCAACGGGTTGCCCTGGCGCGTTCGCTGATTTTGGAGCCCGCCGTGCTTTTGTTGGATGAACCCTTGGCAGCTTTGGACCGAAAATTGAGAAAAGAAATGCAGGTCGAGTTAAAACGGATTCAACGCGAAGTCGGTACAACATTCCTGAACGTAACTCATGACCAGAAGGAAGCCCTGAGCGTTTCCGACAGGATTGGTATCATGAACGAAGGCGCCTTCCTTCAAATCGGGACACCCGACGAAATATATGAAAAGCCCGGCTCGATATTTGTGGCCTCATTTATGGGGGCAACCAATATTTTTAAGGGGAATGTGGTATCTCAGGGGGAGGGAAAAATCGGACTTGAGACCGAGGACGGCCAATTGATATTTGCCCCTAAGCCTCAAGAAGAATCCTTTGATGACATAACGGGATTTTCAGTCCATCCGGAACTCATCAGCCTAATACCCGCAACACCAGATGAACCGCCAGCCAATCCCACCCAAAAAACCGAATTTCAAGGGACTATTCACGAAGTATTCTACCAGGGAAATTTTAGCGAATTTACTGTCGCATTGAAAAATTCAGACTTGCTCCTGACAGTCCATTTGACCCGCGGTATGGGATATCGCTTACAACTACCTGAAGGTCAAGATGTGACCATTAGCTGGGATTGCAATAGCAACAATGTCTTGAGAGGATAAGCATCTAAGCCAACTCAAAATGCCAATTGGCCCAAACCCAAGTGTCTATAAAAACAACGAAATACGCGCTGCCTGCAACTGAAATTGTTAATGCTTTTTATATTGACCGTTGCTACATGCGTTTTATTGCAGCAGTGAGCCATCACAAGAATATAGGAGATTCCTGAATGCGTAACTCAACAAAATATAGAAACTACGTGCCGTATCCCTTTTGGGCAATGGACCAGGGATTTTTTTTTAAGTATGCCAATGATTTACGGGGAAATAATCGAACCATACTTCAATATTATCCCTTTAAATGGGCCTATGTACCGCCCCATGACGGGCCCAGTGGCATGGAATTTTTAAAAGACATTGGCGTGGATGACGGTAATGTGACTGTTGAGGCTGTTGAGGATATTCATGAAAAAATGACCTCCCTTGAAGAATTGATGCAGCAAGGAGTTGTTCAATGGGGTGGTGATATACTGGAGAATATGCCACCCCCGGGATTTCGTATGATTCCGGAATGGGAGCCCATGACGGGCGTTTTGCTCAATTGGCCTACCCTTTATCCGCCCTTATGGGAAATGTTCAGACAGATGATGTCGGCTTTGGATCACGTCACCACGTTTCTCAGAATCGGTGAGGGCTATTTGGGTGCGTCCGTTCTGGCTTGGCTTGAAGCCCATGGTATCGACCTGGAAAAAATTCGTCCCATCCCCGGTCCCCTGGGTGATAGCTGGGCCAGGGACTACTCGCCCCTTTACGGCGTCAATACATATAGTGGTGAACCCGTGGCCCATCAGTTCGCCTTTGCCGCTTTTTGGCCCGAATACAGAATTCAAAACCGGTCGATTGTGGACATAGACGATCAGTTTATCTGGAAAGATGGATTTCAGGTTTACCGATCCGACATTCTGCTGGATGGCGGTGCCATCTTAACGGATGGCAATGGCACCTATGTAATTACCCGCAGAATCCTAAGCGACAATCTGCATATTGACAATCTCTATGCCAGGCTGGAAGCATGGCTGGGAGTCGGTCGGCTGATCGTCGTCGATGAAGAGCCCGGCGACATTCTCGGTCATATCAATCACTTCAAATTCATCAGTCCGCGAAAAATTCTTGTGGGTCGACCGGATAAAAAGGGTACGCCCCTTTATAAGTATCTCGACAATCTCAGTAAGCTATTTACCCAGAAAGGATATGAAGTGATTCACCTACCCTGCCCGGAAGGATTTGACCACGAGCTTCCCGGTGGAGACTGCACCCATACCGCATTGTATGCCAACAGCCTTATGATGAATAATCGGGTTCTCATTACAACCTTTGATGAACCGGGCATGGAAAAATATAACCAGGAGGCTTTTGGCATTTATCGACAATCCCTGCCGGATTATGAAGTTATACCAGTAGAATCCACGGTCCAAACCAACGCCGGCGGCGCCATCAATTGCAGTAGTAAGGAGATCCCCAGAATTGCGCATTCATAACCTGGAAATATGAAAATGACAGCTGAGAATGAAATAGATATCTTTCCTGGACAACATACCCCCTGGTATTGAACGATAAACAGACAAGCAAATTGAAGCGCAGAGGTCACCTATGAATAGATTAGTAACGGTCGCTGCTACACAAATGGCATGTGAATGGGATATTTCGAGCAATGTTGATCGCGCCGAAACCATAATACGGGAAGCAGCGGATAAAGGCGCAATGATTATCTTGATCCAAGAATTATTCGAAACTCCCTATTTTTGTATCGAACAAGACCACAAGCACCTTGATTTGGCAACAACCATGGAAGACAATGCCACCATAAAGCGATTTTGCGCTCTGGCAGGGGAGTTGGAGGTGGTTCTACCGGTGAGTTGGTTCGAAAGTTCAGGCAAATCCTATTTCAATTCCGTCGCCATGATCGATGCTGACGGGAACGTAATGGGCGTTTACCGAAAAACCCATATCCCCAACGATAAAGGATACCAGGAGAAGCACTACTTCTCGCCGGGTGACACCGGATTCAAGGTATGGCCGACGCGTTATGGAAGGGTGGGGGTGGGGGTGTGCTGGGATCAGTGGTTCCCGGAGGCTGCCCGGTGTATGGCCCTCCAGGGGGCTGAGATATTGCTTTATCCAACGGCCATTGGCTCTGAAATTGACGATGAGCATGACTCCGTTCCCCACTGGCAAACTGTAATGCTGGGGCATGCCGCCGCAAACCTCGTGCCCGTGGTGGCATCTAACCGCATCGGAAAGGAAAAAGCGACCGCAAACGATGACAGCCTCGTTTTCTACGGGTCGTCCTTTATTGCCGATCACATGGGCCAAAAGGTAAAGGAAGCCAACCGCGTCGATCAATGTGTATTGACCCACCAGTTCGATTTTGATGCCATCGAATATTTCAGGAAACGATGGTGTCTATTCCGCGATCGGCGCCCTGAGCATTACAGTCCAATCATGACCTTGGATGGCAAGGTTTAGCCATGACAAAAGCACCGTTCAAGCTCCGCTCTGAAACAGTGGTTTTGCTCGTAACACCGGCTTTTTCTGTGGAAATCGAGAGATCTCGGAATCCTATTCGCGGTGGATGCCGTTGTTCTTGTATCCACTTGACCACATTCCCACAGCAATGGACACCAGGATAAAAATTGCCGAATAAGCCTAAAAATGAGTCGATACTATTTGGAATAGTCCTACTGCTGATTTCCGGATTAGGCTTTACCTGCGGTGTACTCATCGCCAAAATGGCTATGAATGATGGGATCGACATCAACACGTCGAATGCCGTGCGTTACTGCTGGGCGACCATTCTGCTATGGATTTGGCAGAAAACAATTAGCAAGCCCCAGGGGATTATGCCGCGTGAACGCTATGCGGCGCTGGTTTTGGGTCTGGCCGTATTTTTAATGGGCGTCGGTTATTTGGGGGCAACCCGATATATTCCGGTAAGCTTGTCTGTTCTTATTTTTTATACCGGACCATTCTTTATTATTATCATATCTAGATTTACTGAAAATGAACCCATAACTGTGCTGCGTCTCGCCGCTATCTGCATGGCTTTTTTTGGTTTGATCCTAATCATGGGGATAAAGACCACAGGCTCTCTACCCATTCGTGGAATTCTATTAGGATTTACGGCCGCCATCGGCATGGCACTGTTTGTTACCCTCAGCAGCCTAACCATCCGCAAGGCATCACCACAGACCGTCAATTTATATAGCCTTTTTAGTGGTACCCTGCTGTTTGGATTGTTCCTTTATGTCATCGGCGGGCCCACGGGTACCATTACCTTGAGCGGCGTGCTCAAACTAATCGGCTCTGGATTGTCCATTGCAATTGGCTACATTACCTTTTTTTCAGGGCTTAAAATCATAGGCCCTGTAAAAGCATCAATTCTATTGAATGCAGAACCGGTATATACGATTGCCCTTGCGGCACTTTTTCTTGGCGAAAGGCTTTCACCAAACCAGTTTTTAGGTGCGGCCCTGGTGATTACCAGTATCATTTTGATTACAATCAAACCGGGATCCCTATCTAGAAGAAATTAAAATTTGCCAATAAGTTTTGAGAGTTCCAGGCTTGCCAAAGTTTCCGGCAGCGGTTTGCCGGTATCGGAATCCCAGCCCATTTCAGTATAATATATTTCCAGCATTGGTATATCACGAAAAGAGGATTTCCCAAACTGCAAATCACTCCGACATAAGTCCAATTATGAATAATTACGAATGGTTGAATACTTAGGATACCATCTGGTGTAAATGATAATTTGAAAACAGACTTGAGAGGTCAAATTTAGCACAGCCCTCACGACCCAGAAAAGTTATTCAAAACCGATGAGGCAATTCATGTAAAACATGACTTGTATGTCGGGGCTTTATTATATTATTAAGGTAGGTTCCTTAAACCAAACAAGACTGCGATAATGAGCCAACAGCCTTGTTTGGTTTTTTAAAGTTAAGATTGAGTTACAATCACTTATAGATGATCATGGATCATTACAGCGTATCGAGTAATTCCATGCGGTACCCGATTGTTCTCCTGTAACCAAAACTTTTATGGTATCTGAGGTACCTTTCACAAACAGGTTAAGCTCCTCAAATGACCCTGGACCCGATAACGGATCTCCGTTATCAGGTGGACTACTGCCACGCCATCCTGAATTAAACACTTCAGTACCAGTTTGCGTAAAAGGATCATAAGGGTATTCAACAACGAATATGTCTGGTATAGAATACGCCTGAAATCTAAAATCAAAGCTGGCACCTGCTGGTATATCACTAATATCCCAGCGGTCGAGCGTGCCTTCAGCACCTCCGGAATTTGTAGGCGACCAGGTACCACAAGAGTCTAGTTCTTGATCGCGAACCTGTACTTCATTGCCCAATATATAGAGTATTAGATCTTTCTGCTGAGTGTTTTTATCTACTTCATCCCCAATCGCTTTGGGAGGCTCAGGTTGTTCACTACCCTCCTGTACTGTAAAGCTCTTTGCTCCTGCAACGCAATCTCCTTCAACTCTTGTAACTGTTGTTTCAACAAGGTAGGAGGGTCCAAACGCTGTGACCTCTAAATCTACATACGCAATAGCTGTCTCAAACGGATTATTCGAATTAACAGCAGTGGCAACGTTACCAAGAATCGTTTGTACTTCGGCAGCATCTAATAACTTGAATGGCTTTGGCCTGACTCTATATGTATTGGAGCTATTTGGAAGCCTGAAGGCCAAAGTCATATTTTCGAAGTTTCGACCTGACTCTCTAAATTTAACTGATAATACATTATTAAATTCTACTGGATTAGCAAGTGCATAATAATACTCAATAATTACGTCGTTGATAATAAAATAGCCTTCATTCGGAGCAGGTGTTACGCTGCCAGGAGTAGCGGGTCCGCAATTTAAAGGGACTATAATTGATCGAGTACCAGTGGGCAGCACGTCAAAAACACCACTAGCTAAGATATCTAGGCCTGCAATTTGTTGGACAATGCTATTTACTTCGCTACTTATTTCATATTCAGACTCTTGGATGACGCTTTCTTTAAAAAGAGAATCGTCAGTTTCAATCACCAAACTTGCCCCGGGTGCACTCAAGGTGAGAGTACCCTCATATGGTGTTGGGTAATCTGCCGCATCTAATAACACTGAAGCAATTGTATCACCAGCAGAGTTATAAATTTGCACGATGATAGTTGTTTCACCATTCACAAAATTATCTGCAGTTTCGCCAAGATTTGTATTTGGTCTTGTTTCATCACCAAGCATATTAAAACTTGCTGCGTCAGTAACACCTGTGACACTGTTAACGATGACACTAAAGATCGTAACTTCTGCAAATTGAAATGCGGTGATCTTCACATCCGCTTCTATATTAGCTGAGTCATCATCATCATCACCACCGCCGCCGCCGCCACCACCACAGGCCATGAATAATACAAGCAAAGCGACGAGACCTAGTATACAAAGGTAAAAACTATTACTTTTTTTCATCATTGTTACCCCCTCTTGTTGTCGTTTGTTGAAATAGCACCGACTAAATATCGCCTTTTTTATATCTCCTTCGACTTATTTCACAATAGCTCACCATTTATGCAAAAATCATGCAAAAATGTCTCAGGCTATTAAAACATGAAAATACAATATGTTATAAGTTTAAGTATTTAAATAGAAGTCAAAATTATGAAATTAATTACACGATTTAATATTAATGATAGTACATTTAGGTTTCATATTCGTTACAGGACAACTTAATTGATGTGCACAAAAAATACGTTATTTTCTGACTACTTAGATAATGTGTTTTTTTATTTTTTTCAACCACTTTATCATTAATGACATAGCCGCTCTATAACTGGAATCTATCACCCCCAACTTATTGCGAAAATAAAGGAATAGATATTCCAATCTTGCCTATAGCCTGATTTTTATACTGCCGTGGTTACAGCTCAGATGGAGATAATGCCCATGAGCGCACCTTTTTATTAAGTGTGTGCAACTGTGCAAGAGATGAGCGTATGCGAACCATTCGATGAGGGGTAGAAAACTATCAACGACTTCAAAAGCGGCAAGTGGCAGTCAACACCGTTGTAGCGGTGGAGGAGCTGGACTAAATCTGTTTATGTTTGTGGCCGTAAGGTTTTATGCGGATGGTTGGCAGGAACCGTATGAATCAAGAAATTCACCTACGGATCTGTGAGGGCATGGGGGTAAGATTCTACCGGGCTACTCGACAGCCAGGTTTTTGCAAGACAATTTCTTTGCAGATATGGCGCAGCCAACTATTAATATCTCAAGGAGTCAATAAAACACCCAAAATTATTACTACCACCGCCGCCATCACTATCAGATGAGTACCGGTTGAACAGTTCTGTAGCCGGGCACCCAAGTAAGGTGGTCTCAAATGCAATCCATCGATACAAATCCGAATGTAGTGGGAGATTGGTTTTGGATATTTGGTGTACTTCTCCTATTTTTGTAATTTTTTCTGCAAAAATAGTTTCAACAAATTCTTTATGGGCTCGATTGGAAGCCCCTCTAACGTTACTACCTGGATTATACCAACCATATCGCGAGTTCCCTATATATGCAAAAGCCCCTCCTTCACTATAGCCATTGGTAATCGATTCTCCAAAACTATCTGTAAAACCAAAATTATTAGGAGGATACGATGCGTTAGTTTCATAAATGGACGGAGCTGGCTTGTCGACTTTAACGTGCCCCTCAAAGGACAGAGGGTGCGGTTTTGTTCCATGCTGGATTAGATAAGATCCTTCAATTGTTATTAATGATCCATAATTTATATCAATTGATACGACTTTCTCATTAGCGGGAATGAAAATTTTCGATGGTTTCACAGGTAGAATAGGAGCTCCAATAATATAGTCCCTTTGGCGTGTGCCTTTTAAGTCCAGCAATTGTTTGCCGTTTGTAAGAGTTATTATTTTAGGCTTTTCAAATTTATAAGTACGGCTGTATTCTGCAGCAAATAGTCGCGAGCCAAATAATACTACAAAAAACAAAATACAAATTATGATACCTATTTGAGTTTTTAAACTTTGTTCCACAATAATTCGATTTTTCTTCGGTAATCTTTCCAATTCATTAATATAAGTTGACCCATTACGTTCTAACTGGATCAACTAGTTGCGACAAATTTGCACGAATAATGCCACATTAAATATTTATTCATATTAATATATATTCTAGATCGTTACAGAAATTAAAAATCTGGAGGGATAGGCTCCTCGATAGGAAAAATTTAACGTTGCGGAATGATTTTCCTGTATTTATTTGATCAAGCTTATAACTCTTATCATGAAAATACTGAAAAGATTTTCATCTTTTTACCTAGCCGGGACACTGTTTTGAATACGGCACAATGGAAGACAGTCATTGGATTCAGTACGGGGTGTTCAGACAAAAAAGGTAATCGCAATGTTACGAGGATAGTCGAGAGCATCATGACCAGGAGTGATCATGAATTCGAGATAGTTCTATTATCTGAGAAGATATATTCTGGAAACGGTGACATTTAAATCCCAGATTCCGCCACGTTTCCGCTTTGGTCGTCATTGTGAATGTAAAATTGGCGGGCTGTAACTTATGATGGGTGATGCTGCCAAGAATCTTAAGATCACCTCTGAACTGTTTATTGTGGGGGGAAGATAACCCTGACACCTCAGCGGCTTTTAATTCTGTAGCTGCCAAACTAAAGGCTTTAGCATGACATAGGTGTAAATCATAAGCTATATTAAAATCTACCAATTAGTTTTCGGAGCCCCAGGCTCTCTAAAGTCTTCGGCAACGGTTTGCCGGTATCGGGATCCCAGCCCATTCCCGTGTAATAGATTTCCAGCATTTGTTCCCATTTCTCTCGTATACCTTTTCCACAGGCAGGCCCATCGATTGGCTTGGAGCCGTATTTCTCACTCGGTCTTTCCATTCCTTTCTTCAAGCCATGCCGAAAATTAAAAACCCGCAGCTGGTTCACAATTCTCAACCCGGTTTTGAACGCATCGTCCAAAGATAGAGACCACCCGGTGACGGCGTTAACACAGTCGAGTTGCAGTTTCGGATGCGGAGCCACCAGGCGGCAGGTTCCCAGACAATCATCAAACTGCCGGATACCGCTATATCTGGCGTTTACCGCCGCAACTTCTTCATGCGAGAACAAATCCGTAATTTCGGGTTGGTCCACAAGATGCGGATGAACCCCGACCCAGGTCGATTCGATGGTGCTGGTATTGGACACACAGGTATCGAACAATTCATGCCACTTGCCACCGCGATGATCGTGGGTGCGTGGGCTGCCGCCTTTGTATGTAAAAACTGCCAGATCCGAGGCCGCTTTACCGATTTTTTGGGACGCCCGCATCACCCCATCCGCCAGT
>Ga0180436_10000510_pt1 | contig 39986 bp, 37 predicted proteins | sample SS_ome_2_FD_132434 | JGI IMG/M metagenome (GOLD analysis project Ga0180436, IMG submission 132434) | Hypersaline lake sediment archaeal communities from the Salton Sea, California, USA - SS_3_S_2 metaG | ecosystem: Environmental > Aquatic > Non-marine Saline and Alkaline > Hypersaline >... | reverse complement strand
TGATGCTGGGGCTGTGCCCGACGCTGGCGACGACGACGAGCGTCAAGAACGCGTTCGCGATGGGGCTCGCGGCGAGCGCCGTGCTCGTCTGCTCGAACGTCATCATCTCGACGTTCCGCAGGTTCATCCCGAAGGCGGTCCGCATTCCGTGCTTCATCGTGGTCATCGCGAGCTTCGTGACCGTCGTGGATATGGTGATGACGGGCTTCTTCTACGAGCAGAGCCGGGCGCTGTCGATCTTCATCCCGCTGATCGTTGTGAACTGCATCATCCTGGGGCGGGCCGAGGCGTTTGCGTCGAGGAACACGGTGTTGCGGTCGTTCCTCGACGGGGCGGGCGCGGGCGTCGGCTTCACGTTCGCACTGCTCCTTATCGGGTCGATACGCGAGGTCGTCGGCAACGGGACGTTCTGGGGCTACCCGCTCTGGCTGGTCGAGCGGGCGGGTGCCGCGGGGCAGGTCGAGCTCGTCTCGCCGTACGTGCCGCTGACGGCGCTGGTGCTTGCTCCGGGCGCGTTCATCGTGCTTGGGCTTCTGATGGCGTTCTTCATTCACGTGGGGCAGAGGCGCCGCACGCCGAACCTGGCCGAGGTGACGTACGAATGAACCTCGAACTGATCATCCAGATCGCGATCCTGAACCTGTTCGTCCAGAACTTCGTGATCGCGCGGTTCCTCGGGCTGTGCCCGTTCATCGGCCAGTCGGACGACAAGAAGAAGGCGATCGGGATGGGCGTCGCGGTGACGTTTGTGATGACGATGGCGTCGCTCGTGACGTATGTGTTGTTTGCGTATGTCCTGCGTCAGAACTCGTGGTTTCTGGTGACGTTCTTCGGCGCGGACAGCGCGATAACGAGGGGCGGTCTGGTCGAGGTGCTGAAGACCGCGTCCTACATCCTCGTGATCGCGGCGCTCGTGCAGTTCGTCGAGATGTTCCTGCGGCGGCACGTGCCGGCCTTGTATCGCTCGATGGGCATCTACCTCGCTCTGATAACGACGAATTGTGCGGTGCTCGGCGTCGCGCTCTTGAACACGACGGACGCGCCGCGGGACATCGGCCTTTTGGGTGCGGTTCTGCAGGGGTTCTTCGCGGGCCTGGGCTTCACGCTCGTGATGCTCCTGATGGCCGGGATACGCGAGCGTCTGCAATACCTGAACGTGCCGCGGTGCTTCAGGGGCGCGCCCATCGCTTTCCTTTGCACTGGGCTGATGGCGCTCGCGTTCCTTGGGTTCGCGGGCATGGCAACTTGAGGGCCGGAAGTTGACGGGAGCATTCGTCATAGGGTCGCTGGTCATCCTCGGAGCGCTGGCGCTCGCGCTGGGGATTGTCCTGGCCGTCGCGTCGAAGATATTCCACGTGGACGTGGACCCGCGGGTCGAGGAGGTCGAGGAGCTTCTGCCTGGCATCAACTGCGGCGCCTGCGGGCTTGCGGGGTGCGCGGCGATGGCCGAGCACATCGTCGCGGGCGACGCATCGCCGGCGCGGTGCCCGGTGTGCAACAACGACGCGCGAGGGGCCATTTTCCGGCTGATGGGCCTTGAGCACGAGGAGGCGGAGTCGGAGGTCGCCCGGATGCTTTGCGGCGGCGGGGTCGGGTGCAAGGACAAGGAGGCGTACCGTGGCGTCGATGACTGCCGCGCGGCCGTGCTCGTTCACGGCGGGCCGAAGGCGTGCGACTACGCGTGCGTCGGGCTCGGGTCCTGCGTCGAGGCGTGCCCGTTCGAGGCGCTGTTCATCGGCGAGGACGGCCTGCCCCACGTCATCGAGGAGCGCTGTACCGCGTGCGGCGCCTGCGAGCGGATTTGTCCGCGGAACGTCATCAAGGTGATGCCGGCGAAGCACGTCGTCTGGGTGAAGTGCAGTTCGCACGATCCCGGGAAGGTCGTGAACAAGATTTGCGAGACGGGCTGCATCGCGTGCCGGAAGTGCGAGAAGGAGTGCCCGTTCGACGCCATCCACGTGATAGACAACCTCGCCGTCATCGACTACGAGAAGTGCAAGCTCTGCGGGAAGTGCGCGCAGGTCTGCCCGAAGCACACGATCATCGACCTCCGCGCCATCCGCCGCGCCGCCAAAGAGGCCGCGGAGGCCGGGAAGGGGGCCCCGGTCGAGGCCGCGCAGGCGTAGGCGGCCGTTCTTTCCGGCTTGTCTTTTTGACTTCGCGCGCGGGTCGGAACCCAATATAATCAGGTGATGAGCACCAGTGAACTGAGCGCCGCGAATTCGCGGGTGCGCGAGGCCGCCAAGCTCGCGCAGAAGAAGCGCCGGCGCGAGACCGGTTGCATCCTGATCGAAGGAGCCCGGCTCGTGGCCGACGCCTTCGCCGCGGGCGCGAACGTGCGGGAGCTTTTCTCGACGAGGGATTTCTTCGAGTCGGACCAGGGCAAGGCGATCCGCGTCTGCTTCAAGGGCGAGTGCACGACCATAACCGAGGCCGCCGCCGGGAAGCTGTCGGAGACGCGCACGCCGCAGGGCGTTTTTGCGGTCGTCGAGTTCCGGCCCGCGAAACTCTGCGACGTGGAGCTCGGGATCGACGCGGTGGCGCTTGTCGCGGACGGCATATCGGACCCCGGCAACCTCGGCGCGATGATCCGGTCCGCGGCCGCGCTCGGGGCTGGTTGCGTCGTCGCATCGGGCGAGTCGTGCGACGTGCTGAACCCCAAGACGGTTCGCGCCACGATGGGGGCGCTCTTCCGCCTGCCTGTCGTTGCGGACGTGGCGCTCGGCCCGGCCCTTGACGAACTGAGGTCGCGCGGCCTGCGAATCGTGGCGGCCGCGCCGGCCGACGGAGCGCCGCCCTGGCGCCTTGACCTGGACCGGCCGGTGGCGCTGGTCGTGGGCTCCGAGGCCGACGGCCTGCCCGGGGAGGCGCTCGAAGCGGCCGACGAGCTCGTCTCGATACCGATGCATCGCGGCGTGGAATCACTGAACGCCGCGGCGTGCGCCGCCGCGCTCTTGTATGAAGCGGCCAGACAGCGGGCGACGTGACCGTGCGGGATAACCGGGCCGGGCGGATGCGTGGCGTCGCTCCGCCGATTGACAACCCCTTCCCCGGCACGTATCATATCCTCTGTCATGGACTATCCGACAGAAGCGGCACGTACAGCGGGCAGTCACGGCCTCCGGCCGATGCTCCTCTTTGCAACCCTGTTTCTGGCCGGGATTGCATCCGTGGCGCACGCCTGCGAAGCGCCCGCCAATGACGCGTCCGCTGACCGGACGCCGGTCGAGACCCCGGCCGCCAAGACAGAGCCCCCGCCCAAACCCGAGTTTGCCGGCCTGGAAAGGCGGATGTTCGAGCTGGTCAACGCGGACCGCAGTGCCAACAAGAAGAAGGTTCTCTACGAGTACGATGAGGCGCTGGCTGACGTGGCCCGCGCGCACAGCGCGGACATGCTCGGGAAGTCGTTCTTCGCCCACGAATCGCCGACGACCGGCAACGTCGGCGACCGGCTGTTTGCCGCCAGGGTACGCGTGATGTCCTGCGCCGAGAACATCGCGATGAACGCCTCGATCAGGGATGCCGAAACCCGGCTCATGCAGAGCGCCCGCCACAGGGCGAACATCCTGCACGACAAGTTCACCCGTTGCGGCGTCGGGATAGTCCGCGCGAGCAACGGGCTTTATTACGTCACGCAGGTCTTCGCCGCGCCGCCGCCCGAGGTTGATATCGAGAAAATCGGCGCCGCGATGCTCAAGCGACTGAACAAAGCACGGGCCGCGGACGGCCGGGCGCCGTTCGAGTCCGACGCCGTGCTGTGCCGGGTGGCCACCGGGCGCGCGTCCGCGGTCGCCGAGGCGGGCAAGGTGGAGGCCGTGAACGTCGGCACCCTGGCGAAGGCCGCGGGATTCCCGCACGCTTGGCTTGCGACGGCATACGTCTCCACGTGGAATCCGAAGGAACTCGCGGGCGCCGAGGAGCTGGTCAAGGCACGCGGCGGCCGCATCGGCTTTGGCTTTGCGGTGAACACGAAGCACAAGGAAATCGGCTACGGCATCATCTGGGCCGTTGTGGTATTCACGAATAAATGAAATGCTGTCCCGGCGCGCGGCCCGGGATGCGTGGCGTACTGAATGATCATCATACACGAACTGCTGGCGATGGCCGTTCTGCTCGGCCTGTCGGGCTTCTTCTCGGCTTCCGAGACCGCGCTCTTCTCGCTCAGAAGGGATGACCTTCGCCGTCTTGAGCACATGCCCGGCTTTGCGCACACGCTGATTCTCAAGCTGCGTGCCGACCCGCAGGGGTTGCTGACGACGGTGCTCTTCGGCAACACGCTCGTGAACGTGCTCTACTACTGCCTATCGACCGTGGCCGCGCTGGCCCTGGCGTTGAAGGGGTCCGGTCGTGCGGCATACGCGTTCGGGCTTTGTTCGTTGCTGGCGCTCATCATCGGCGGCGAGGTCGTCCCGAAAGCCGTCGCGGTTGCGGTTCCGCTCGGGTTTGCGCGCCTCGCCGCGGTCCCGCTGTTCTTCTTCCGCAAGTTTCTTTATCCCGTCAGGAAGGCCCTTAGCGTGGTCACCAGGATTTCGGGCGCGCTGACGCACGGGCGCGGGACGGCGGCGTACGTCACTCCGGAGGAGCTTCAGCTCCTGATTCGGGCGACGGGCGAGCGCGGTCTGATCGCACACACAGAGCGCGACATGATGCACGAGATCATGGAGTTCTCCCGGATCCGCGTGCGCGAGGTGATGGTGCCGCGCGTGGACGTCGTAGCCTGCGAGATCAACGACGAGATCGGCGAGTTCAGGCGCCTCGTCGAGGAAAGCGGCATCACGAAAGTGCCCGTCTACGAGGGCAGGATCGACAACGTCGTCGGGATAGTGTACGCGGGGGACGTGTTGATCTCCGATTCGCCGAACATCCGCGACCACCTGCGGCCGATTCCGTTGTTCGTCCCCGAGACCGCGCTGATCGAGCCCGTACTCCACCAGTTCCGCGAGCATCACTGCCCATTCGCGATCGTGGTGGACGAGTACGGCGGCTGGGCCGGCATCGTGACGCTCGAGGACATCGTCGAGGAGATAGTCGGCGACATCAGTGACGAGTTCGACGTCGCCGACGCCGAGCCCGTGCAGCAGGTCGGTCCGGACAAGTACGTGCTGTCCGGCGGGTTGAGCATCCGCGACTGGAGCGAGATATTCGGCATCGACCTCGACCTCGCAGAGGTCGAGACGCTGGGCGGATTCATTATCCTCCGGCTGGGGCGGTTGCCGCGCGAAGGGGACACAATGAAACTCGGCAACCTTGCCTTCACCGTCCAGAAGGTGGCGCGCCACCGCGTCACCGAGGTGCTCATCGAGCGGACCAACGGAGATGAGGGCGCCGGGGACCGGGAGGGCCGCGCATCATGATGTGGATACTCCTGGTCATCCTCGCTTGCGTGCTGATGTCGGGCCTTTTCTCCGGGGCCGAGATCGGCTTCTACTCGGTCAATCGGCTACGCCTTCGATCCCGCGTGGAGGCCGGACAGCGCGGCGCCGCCGTGCTTCAGGCCCTGCTCGACCGGCCGGGGGCGACCATCATGACCACGCTCATCGGCACGAACATTATGAACTACCTGGCGTCGGCGATGGCCACGAACATGCTGCGCGGTCACAGGCACTCGGGACTGCTCGCCACGCTCATCCTGACCCCGATCATCCTCATCGTGGGCGAGATGATCCCCAAGGATATCTTCCATCGCAAGGCGGATTCGCTGATGTACGTGCTTGCCCGGCCCATCCAGGCGCTGCGCTGGCTGCTCTCGCCGTTGACCTGGGCCTTTCAGGGGATCGTGTCGCTGGTCACCGCAGGAAAAGTGAGCAGTCACGGCGGCTCCATCTTCTCCCGTGCGGCGCTGGGCGAGTGGATCGCGGAGGGCCGCCGGGAGGGCGTACTCACCGACTACCAGCAGGCGCTCTCCGTGAACGTGATGGGCTTGCTCAGAAAGAGCGTCTCGTCCGTGATGATCCCGGTTGAAGCGGCGACGACTGTTCGGGGTGATCTCTCGGGCGCGGCTCTGCGTTCGGTGATCAGGCAGGCCGGCTATTCGCGCTTGCCGGTTGTCAGCGGCCCGGAAAATGATATAGTGGGAATCCTGCATGCGCTTGATTACGTGTTCTCGACAAGCGAGAAAGCGTCGGCCGTCGAACTTGCCCGGAAGGCGGTGAGAGTCAGGCACACCGACCAGATCGCCGCGGCGCTTGTCGCGCTTCAGCGTGAGCGCCAGCAGATGGCCGTCGTCGCCGGCGACGACGGCAGGCCCGTGGGAATTGTCACGGTCAAGGACCTGGTCGAGGAAATAGTGGGCGAACTGCGCGGGCTGTGACAGCCGGTTTCCCGCGCACAGGAGGAGCGGTTTGCCGGCTGACATGCACGTTCATACCACGTTTTCCGACAGCACGCTCACGCCTCGTGAAGTGATTCAGGAGTGTCTCTGGCACGGCATCGACACGGTGGCCATCACCGACCACGACACGATAGAGGGCGTGGCGGACGCCATGGCCGCGGGCAAAGAGGTCGGCGTGCATGTGATAGCGGGCGTCGAGATGACCGCGTATGACGCTTCGTGCGAGATACACATCGTCGGGCTGTTCGTCGACATCCATAACGAGCATCTGCTCGATGTCCTGGCCCGTGGGCTTGAGGCCCGCCGGTTGCGCGTGTTTGAAATAGTCAGGTTGCTGCGAAAGCTCGACGTCAACGTGTCGGCCCAAGAAGTGTTTCAGATCGCCGGAGAAGGCGCGCCCGGGCGGCCGCACGTGGCGCGGGCCCTGGTAAGGCACGGGCACGTCGAGACTTTTCCGGACGCCTTCAAGTATTACATAGGAAACGACGGGCCCGCCTACGTGCCGAAATACCAGTTGACCGCGGCCCAAGCCATTGGTGCCATACACGGCGCGGGCGGGGTTTCCGTCGTTGCGCATCCGGGCGCGCGGCTCCCGGACGAATCGGTGCGCGAATTGATCGCAGGCGGGGTCGACGCCATCGAGGTTTATCATCCTCTGCACACGTACGACAAAGAGAAGAAATACCTCAAGATGGCGGAAGAGCTCGGGGCGCTCATCTCGGGTGGGTCCGACAGCCACGGCATCGCGCGAGAGTGGTCGCGCATCGGGTCCGTTTACCTCGGACGCGGCCTCCTGCATAAACTCGAACTCCGGGCCCGGAGCCGCCGCCCGAACTCAAAGTGATCCCAGGAGCCAACATGAAACTCTTTTCCAGACTGAAGTCCACCGCCGGAGGAGTCCAGCGCGGGCTCGCGAAGACACACGACAAACTCGCCAAGGGCCTGGGCGGCATCTTCGGGCTTGCCCGGAAACTCGACGACGATGTCTGCGACGAGCTCGAAGAGCTCATGATCAGCGCGGACATGGGCGTGCGGGCCTCGTCGGAGATCATCGAAGACATACGCAAGGCCCACAAAGAGAGCAAAATCAAGGACACGGACAACCTCCGGGAATACCTGAAGGCCGACCTCAAGCGCCTGCTCGGCGAGGGCGGGCCGGGCATCCGCATCGCCGAAGAGCCGCCGACCGTGATACTCGTCGCCGGTGTCAACGGCTCCGGAAAGACTACGTCCATCGCCAAGCTCGCGAAACATTTCCACGACGATGGCAAGAAGGTGCTTCTCGCCGCGAGCGACACATTCCGGGCCGCCGCGGTCGAGCAACTCGACATATGGCGCCGGCGCATCGGCGTCGACATCGTCAAGCACCAGACGGGCGCCGACCCCGCCGCCGTCACCTATGACGCGCTCGACGCGGCAGTCGCTCGCAAGGTCGATGTGCTCATCGTTGACACCGCCGGCCGGCTCCACACGCAGAAGAACCTGATGACCGAGCTCGAGAAGATACGGCGCGTCATCAACAAGCGCCTGCCGGAGGCGCCGCACGAGGTGATCCTCGTGCTCGACGCGACGACCGGGCAGAACGCCATCCAGCAGGCGAAGCTGTTCGGACAGGCGATAGACGTCACCGGCATATTTCTCGCCAAGCTCGACGGTACGGCCAGGGGTGGGATAGTCGTCGCCATCAGGAAAGAGCTCGGCCTCCCCGTGCGGTTCATAGGCGTCGGGGAGACGCCGGACGACATCGAGCCCTTCGACCCCGAAAAGTTTGTGGAGGCGCTGTTCGCGTGAGAGAGAAGGCCCTTGCGGACCGGCTGTCCGAATGCGTGGTGACCTTCGGCGGGCTGGGGAATCTGCCGGTCGCCGGCGGCACATGGGGGACGCTTGGGGCGGTGGCCGTGCATGCGCTGGTGGAGCGATTCCTCGGCACGGCCGCCCATCCGTACTTCCTGCCGGCACTCGCCCTCGTTTTCGCGCTCGCCTGCGTCGCCTACGGACCCTGGGCGGAGAGGTTCTACGGCAGGAAAGACCCGGCCCCCTTCGTGATCGATGAGGTTGCGGGCTACCTTCTGGCGGTGTCGTGCTTCCCCGCGCGGCCGCAGTTCTGGGTGGGCGTCATCGCGTTCGTGTTCTTCCGGATATTCGACATTCTGAAGCCGTTCCCCATACGGGGCGTGCAGAGAATGGCGGGCGGCGTGGGCATCGTTGCGGATGATCTGACCGCCGGGCTTTACGCCGCGCTCCTCACGGGCCTGTCGATATGGCTGTTTCCGGGCTGAAGGGAAGCCGAATGGCAGAGATCAGGCCGTTCTCCCACCGCAAGACCAGCCGCAAGGTGTTTGACCTGCTGGTCGCGGATGACATGGCCGGCCGCAGAATAGTGGACGTCGGCGCCGGCGAGGGGTACTTCGTCAGCGTCCTCGGCGAACACCTGAAACGGAACGGGCTGGCGCCCGCGGACGCGCTGAGGGCGTGCGACCTGTTCCCCGAACAGTTCAGGTGCGGCGACGTGCCGTGCGACCGAATCGACGCGAACGGCGTCCTGCCGTATGAGGACGACAGCTTCGACGCCGCCTCGTGCATCGAGGTCGTCGAACACATCGAGAACCAGTTTCACCTGGTCCGCGAGCTGTTCCGCATCGTCAAGCCGGGCGGGAAAGTGGTCGTCACCACGCCGAACGTCCTGAACATCAACTCGCGCCTCGGGTTCTTTCACTCCGGATTCGGCCTGCTCTTCTATCCGCTTCCGCTGGGTTCGGACGAGCCGATACATTCCGGCGGGCACATCCACCCGGTCAGTTTCTACTACCTTGCCCATATCTTCCATCGTTGCGGGTTTCGCCGGGTCAACCTGCATTTCGACAGGACAAAGAAGTCCGCCGCGGCGCTGACGGCTCTCTTCTGGTTGCCGGTGACGGCGGGCAACTTCTTCTTCCGGATGCGGATGCGTCGCAAGAAGAAGGAGGTCTACCGGCAGAACAGGGAGTTGCTCAGGCAGGTCAACAGCTTCGGCACGCTGACTTCGCGAACAATTATCGTCGAAGGGGTGAAGTAGCGGCGGCCGGTCAGCCGCGCCCAAGCAGTTTCCGGTAGACCAGTTCCACCCGCTCGGCCTGCCGCGCGGGGTCGAACCGGTCGAGGGCGGTGCGGCGGGCGGCAACGCCCATGTTCCGGCACAACCCCCGGTCGCGTGCCAGGCGGATTATGGCCTCGGCCAGGTTCTCGGGCGTGTCGTCGACCACGAGCCCGGTTTCTCCGTCAGCAACAAGCTCGGGCAGCATGCCGCGCCTCGCGGCGATGACCGGCTTGCCGAGCGCCATCGCCTCGCGCGCGGCGCGGCACGACCCGTCGGTGCCCGGCACGAGAAAAATCTTCGCGTCGAGCGAGAGCAGTCCGGCGACGTAATCCTCGCCCCGCAGGTAGCCGGGGAATACGACGGTCTTGGCGAGCCCGCGTTCGGCGGCCGGGCGCACGGCGACCGTCTCCTTGTGCGTGCCGCGGCCGATGATCACGAGACGCAGTCCCGGCACGTGCGTACGCGCAATGGCCGCGGCGTCGAGCAATACGTCAAACCGGCGGCGTCCCTGGATCCGCGCGGCGATGCCGACCACGAACGCATCTTGGTTGACGCCGAACCTCGGACGCATGTCGGGCAGATGGCGCTCCGGATCGAAACGCGCGAGGTTGACCGACGTGTCGATGACGGCCGTGTGCTCGCGCGGGAACCGAAACGTGCGCACGTCCTGTTCGAGGGCCGCCTGTGACAGCTCGATCAGGGCGTCCGTCCGTTTCGGAAAGAGAAACCGGTTGCGCAGGTGTGGTCTCATCGGGACGGCGTCGTGGTTGGTGCGCACTATTGCCGGTCTTGCGGCGCACTTTCGCGCGGCGAGCGCCGCGGTCAGGTGGTCGTTGAGAAGGTGACAGTGGACGATGTCGAAGCCGCGTGCGTCGATGAAACGCGCGATGCGGCGGGCGTCCCGCCAGACCGAGAGCGTCTTGAAGTGCTTGTTGAGAGCGAATTGCGAGGTGGCCTCAAGGTCGTATTCGGCCGCCCGGGAGTCCATGTATCCGGCGTTCGGCCGCGGCGGAGCCGCGTGTGCGAAGAGAACCTCGTGGCCGCGGTCCCGCAGAGCGGCCGCGAGCCGCACCGCCGGCTCGGCGGGCCCGGTGGGCTTGTGGTTGCTGAAAAGGTGCAGGAGCTTCATTTCTGCCGTTCCAATCGGTTGCGCCGTTCGAGCCAGCGCCGATACTTGGCCCGGCTGGTGACGGCGATCTCGGCCGGCACGTCGCGGCGGCAAAGCTTCGCGTCCCCGGCCGCGTAGTGCCTGTAGAACCTCAGGCGGTCGGTCCGTGACGGCGGGTGCACCAGGCAATCGAGCTGAACGAGGTTCTTGATCTTGTAGGCCAAGGACGGCTTGCGGCCGAACCGGACGTCGCCGGTGTCGACGAGGTAGAACTCCGGCGAGTCGTCCTTCTCGCGGACGAGGATGTTCTTCGCCTTCAGGTCGCGGTGGCGCAGACGGTGGGAGTGAACCAGCCGCACGAACCCGGCGGCGGCCTCGATGAGCCCGCGCCACTTCCGGACGGGCTCGCCACGCTCGGGGCCGCGGCGGGCGACGATGCAACGGTCGAGCGTGTCGCTGTCGCCGACGTACTCGGTGATGATGTACGAGCGGCGGCCGGCCTCGGCGATGGCCAACGGCCTCGGCGTCGGAATGCCGCGCACGAGAAGCCCGTTGGCGCCCACCCAGGCCCGCATCGCCGGGGAGCCGATGAAGATGTCGCCCAGCCGCTGGAGGATGCCCGGCCGTGTGGATTCCTTGACACACAAGACGGGCATCCCGTCGACGCCCGGGTCGACCACGCTCACGCGAGTCCGATTGTCACACTTGAGGACCGCCCCCGCTCGACCGGCCGCGATGGTCTCGTTGTGCCGCCGGATGGCCAGTTGAACGTGTTCGGCCGCGAACTCGGCCCTTCTGTGCACACGAAGCCCACCCGACGACTCTATGCGGAACCCGGTGGATTCCTTCACGCATCGCCTGGTGCGGCTGGCGCAGCGCAGGTCGCGCAGGCCGGTGATGCGGGTCTCGACGGCGCGGGAGAACCGGTCGGCCTCGTTCGCCGTTGCATCGGGGCCGAGATATTCACACACGAACTGCCGGACATCACCGTGCCCCAGGAGCGGTGTGACGGCCGCGAGGAACTGAGCGACGCTTCGTATCCGCCGGGAGCGCGATACCGGCCGGCCGACGCTCGCGCGGTGCAGGTCGATGAAGGTCAGCTCCGTCCCGCGTACGAGAATGTTGCCCCCGTGGAGGTCGCGGTGGAGCACGTCGGCGTCGTGCATCGAACGTATCATCCGCGCCGCGCGGCTCAACAGTGTCCGGTCGTCCTCGAGCGCGCGGGAGAACGGCAGGGCGCCGTCCACCGCCTCGGACACGAGCACCGCCTCCCTGAGGACCCCGGCGACCCGCCGCTCACCGAGCGCGAGGCAGCGCGGCGCCGGCAAGCCGCGGGCGGCCATGCCGAGCGACGTTCTCCATTCTGCCGCGGCCCGCGAGGGGAGCACAAGATATTTGAGGCGTTCCTTGATGGACCGCACGACGTGATGCTTGATGAAGACGGCGCGGCCGGCGAACTCGAGCCGATGTACGGTCCGCGTCAACGTGCGTTTGACGGGTGCGGCGCCCGCGGACTCGAGCGAGCCGAGGTTGGGGATGACGACCTCGCGCAGTGTGTCTTCGAAGGCCGCGTCGACGGCCCAGTTCATGCCGTGCGTCTGCAACTGCCGGAGGCGGTGGTCCTGTTTGGTCAAGGCATCACGTCAGCGTTTGGGCCGGTGGCTTCGTCATGGTCGGCCGCCCGGCAGTTCTCCGGCGGAACCGTTCCGCCACATCTCCCAGAGCTTCGCGTAGCGTGCGAAGATGGCGACGGCCGAGAGGCCGCACAGCAGAAAGCCGTGGAAGCTGTCCAGAAAGCCCAGCTTCCATACGTACATCTTGAGGAAGCGGGCGGGCGGCTTGAGCAGGAGCTTCCACCAGCGGAACCGAACGCCGCGGTTGAACAGGTCGGCCGCGGCGAGCGACGAATAACGGTCGAGCTTCTCGAAGTAGTTTTTCAGGTTGCGGTCGGTGTGGTGGGTCAGCGGAGCGTGGATCCGCCCCACCTCGCCGTCGACGATGACGGCGGCGTGCACCGCGCGGTCCTCGTAGCGGCCCCTGTCGCGCCGGAAGAGCCGCAGGGGATAGTCCCGTTCCCATCCGCAGTGGTGAATCGGCCTGGCGAGGAACGTCGTCCGCCTGCGGACACGGTATCCGTCGTGTTTTCCCGAGTTGATCGCGGACTCCACGGCGGCGCGCAGTTCAGGCGTGATGCGCTCGTCCGCGTCGAGGATCATGACCCATTCGCAGGAGGCCTGGGGGATGATCCAGTTCTTCTGGGCGGCGGAATGGACGTATTCGTGCTGGACCACGCTGGCGGCGCAGCCGGCGGCGATCTCGCAGGTGCGGTCGGTGCTGAAGGAGTCGCAGACGATGACCTCGTCCGCCCAGGCCGCGGTCTCGATGCACTCGCGGATGTTGTGCTCTTCGTTTTTCGCGGGGATGATGACGGTCAGCTTGCCCGGCCGGGCGGGGACACAGCGCACGCCATCCCACGCGGGTCTCGGGTCCGGCCTCCGGTCGTGTTCCCTGGCGGTTTCGCCCAATCGGCGTTCACCTCTCACATCTTGAAGTCATCGCCCAGGTACCTGGCCCGGACGGCCTCGTCCGTCACGACTTCTTCTGGTGTGCCGTGCATGAGGATGACGCCTTCGTCGATGATGTAGGCGCGGTCCGTGATAGAGAGCGTATCGCGCACGTTGTGGTCGGTGAGCAGGATGCCGATATCCCGGCCGCGCATTGTTGAGATCATCTGCTTGATGTCCGAGACCTTCTTCGGGTCGACGCCGCTGAACGGCTCGTCAAGCATGACGACCGCGGGGTCGGTCACCAGCGTCCTTGCGATTTCGAGCCGGCGGCGCTCGCCGCCCGACAGGTTCATGGCGCGCGAGCCGGCCAGGTGCTCCAGCCCGAGCTCCTCGAGCACGGCCATGCCGCGCCGGGCGTGTTCGTGTTTCGGGAGGCCAAGCGTCTCGACGATGGCGACGATGTTGTCGAGCACGGTCATCCGCTGGAAGACCGACGGCTCCTGCGAGAGGTATCCCATGCCGTGGCGCGCCCGCAGATACATCGGCATGTGGGTCACGTCCTGGTTGTTGAGAAAGACGGCCCCGCCGTCGGGCGCGATCATGCCGATCGTCATCCTGAACGACGTGGTCTTGCCCGCGCCGTTCGGCCCGAGCAGGCCGACCACCTGGCCGGGGTCGACCGAGAAGCTCACGCTGTTGACGACGGTCTTCGGGCCGTAGCGCTTGACAAGGTTCCTGGCTTCAAGCAGGGACATCTTCTGGTCCTCAGTTGATGAACTTCCAGCGCTGTACCGGCCAGAAAACGACGAACGCCTCGCCGATGAGACTGGCCCTTTTGACGACGCCCCAGCACCTGCTGTCGAAGCTGTTGGGGCTGTTGTCGCCCAGCACGAAGTACTCGTTGTCGCCGAGCGTGAACGCGGAACCGACCGCGAACTTCTGTTGGCGGCCGTCGGACGTATAGAAGATGTCGCGCGAGAGGCGGACGTCCCGCACGGTCACGTCACAGCCCGCCGCGCCGAACTGGATGCCGTTTCGGAGTCCGCCGACGGCGCTCGGCTCGGCGGCGTCGAAGGAGATGAGCGTCTTGCCGTCGACCTTCAGCGTGCCGCGGGCGTCGATGTTGGAGAACTCGACCAGGTGTTCGCCGTCCGCCACGACGGGCTCGGCGGCGGTCGCGGCAACGTCGTTTCCGACCATCAGCCGCGGGGTCTCCTCGGGCATCCCCAGCGGCACGTAAAACGCATAGACTCGTCCGTCCCTGGTCAGGCGCGCGAACAGGCGTCCGGCGCCGCCGGTGTGCCGGAACCGGAAGCTGAGCTTGACGTCTCCCACGGAGTGGCGTTCCACGCTGTCGTAGACCGGATTGAGACAGGAGACCTCGCAGTCGCCGGACGTGGCCGAACCCTTGAGCGCGATAGAACCGTCCTCCGCGGTGACGGTTTCGGCCGGGGCCCCGGCCCAATCATCGAAAAAAGTCTTATTGTTGTTTTTCAGTATCTGATCGCTGGTGACGGGGACGAGAAGCTCGTTCTCGACTTCTTCCGGCTTGCGTGCGATTTCTCCGTCGATGTACACGTCCCCGTTGATGACCTCGATGGTCTGGCCCGGGAGGCCGACGAGCCGCTTGACGTAGTTGACGTAGTCCGCGCTCCCGGGATGTTCGACCGTTCCGTTCGTTATGGACCGGACCCCGGGCGGGATCTTCGGCCATTCGGCCTCGAAGTGTCTTTCGTAGTAGTCGGGCCGGGGCGGTCTGCCGAACCCGCTGAGTCTCCTGTAGTAGTCGATCCGCGCCTGGTCGATCTTGAAGACGATGATGTCCCATGGCCTGGGCTTGTGCAGGTCGTACTCGAACTTGCTGACGAGTATGCGGTCGCCGCCCGGCTCGCGCCCGATGAGCGTCGGCTCCATCGATGCGGTGGGGATGCGGAACGCCTCGACGACGAAATGCCGGATGACCATCGCCATGATGAAGGCGACCGCCAGGCTCTCGGCGTACTCGCGGATTGTCAGGCGCGTCAGTTTCATCCGAACCCCAAACAGAGCCGGTGTATGAAAGTGACATTATAGCGGCGGACGGCGGCCATGGCAATGCCGGGAAACGGCCCGGCCTCGCGCGGCCCCGAGACGTCAGTCGGGCCAGTCGCGGCGGTAGAACTTGTAGAAGAACTGGTCCTTGAAGGGCCGTGCGTCGACGTAGGGGTGGACATGCTCGAAAAGTGCCTTCTCGGCGTTCTCCCGGTCTTCGGGGGCCGTGATGGCCTCGATCTTCTTCGCGACGGTTTCGAGCCGGGCGAGCGCCCACGTCCCGGAGCCCTGCCATTCGGTCCATTGGGCCGGCGTCGCACGCCGAAGAGCATCGAGCTCCCGGCCCAAGAGGCCGGCGATTCCCTCGCGCACCCATTTCTCCTCGTGGTCGAGCAGGGGGATGAGCGGCGGAAGACCCTGCGGCGACAGGCGCTGCCGGTACAGGTTGGAGAGCGGCCCGGCGTTGCCCGACATGACCACGGGCGTGTTGTACCGCCAGCACACGTAGTCGACCGGCGTCAGGGCGAGCGCCACGGCCGCGACCCAGAACGCCAGCACGTCACGCCTGATGAGCCACAGGAGGTTTCTCGACCTGTGGACCTTGACGATCATCAGGACAAGCCCGGCGACGACGAGGAGCACGCCGTAGATGCCGACGATTCTCAGATACGTCAGGCCCGCGTAGCCCACGTAAATCTGGATTCTGCGGAGCGCGACCACGGCCAGCACCCCGTTCTGCGCCGCCCAGACATAGGACAGCGCGCGCAGCACGCGGCGGCGCGGGTGAAAGTTCAACCGGCCCCAGAACACTATGCCGATGACGGCGGTGCTGAGCAGAAGGCCCATCGTGAGCCAGAAGCAACCACGGTGCGAGTATTCGTCCGGCGAGACACCGGCCGGCAGGGAGACCTTCAGGAATAGATACGTAAGGTCCATCGCGTTGAAGGCGAGGAAGAGGATGTTCACGCAGACCAGCGTGGCGAGGGCGGTCGCGTAGTCGCTCTGGTCGGCTTCTTGCTCCCGCGGCGGTTCGAGCTGTTCCCGTTGCCGGACGAGCCGGTCGGCGATCCATGACTTCGCCACGGGCCGGACCAGGGCCGCGAACACGAGCAACCAGAACAACCAAAGGGCCACGCGCGGAGCTTCGAACAGGTTCCAAAAATCCCTGAGCCAGTCGCCGAGGCGCTCTGAAACCTCGCGGGCCAACTGCTCGACGACGGGGTTTGCCGCGACGAATATGAGGACAAAGAGCACCGTGACCACCAGCGGCACAACGACGACGCGAAGCGGGGCGCGAACCTTCGTCTCGACCTGGCCAGTTTTCTGCTTGACGGCATATCCGAGGCAGTTGCAGAGGTGGCCTGTCAGCCGCAAGGGCGCCATGAGGACGGTTCGCAGGGCGACGCACACGATTTCGGTTATCTTCCAGTCGGGGCGGCGAAGCTTGACGGCGAAGCTGAGCACGGCGAGCCAGCCGGTCAGCGCGAGGAGCCACGAGTAGTTCCACGCCGAGACGACGGTGACGAGGAGCAGGGTGAACATGAGGAGCGGGGCTTCGCGGCCGGGGGCGGCGCTTGTGGCCGAGAGGAGGCCCATGCCGGTGACGAGCAGCAGAACGGCGGCGCCGGTGCCGCCGGGATGTGAATAGAGACACTGGTCGGCCGCCGCGGTCATGAGGATGATGGCTATCGTGTCCCACGCCCTGAGCGGCAGGCCCAGGACCGCCGCGCCGCACCCGAGCGTCTCGTCGTCTGCGGACGGGCCGTTTGCTTTGTGTGCCGTCGGCTTCTCGTTGGCGCTTCCGGCTTCGTTCGGTGTTTCGTCGGTCATGTGTTCTCCCTCCATGTGCCAGCGCAGGCACGGTCTGCCTGGAAGCTCTATCAGAGATTCTACAGCCAAAACGGCGTCGTGAACAGGCGCAAATCGGACGCCTGGTCTTCGCCGGGTCATTATTCTGACAGATTGTGCTTGCGATAGGCAAAAAAGTGGGGGACAATGTCAGTGTGAGCCGGCACACCATATCGTCAGGGGCCGCCGGTGACGGGAGGGTCTAATGTCTCTGGTGGAGCGCGGGCGCCCGCCGCCCGTTCGGGATCAATCTTTCGAGCACAGCCGGTCGCCGCCGTTGCGGCCGGGGTTGGTTTGGAGTCAGGTTGCTCTTTTCCTTGTGATGGAGGTAATACGATGAAACGCTTGGCACTAGTGGGGTTTGCGGTTCTTGTCTGTCTTGGCGTTGTGGGATGCAACCTCTACAACACGCCGGTCATGCCGCCCCAGGGCTGGATCGTCTCGAACATCAAGGCGCCGCTCTCAGCGGACAACGGCGGGGTCAAGGTCAACGAGCAGCAGAAGATGGGGATGGCGGAGGTCGAAAACTACCTCGGCATCATCTCGGTGGGCAACTGCAGTATCGAAGAGGCCGCCGATGAAGGCAACATCACGACCATCGACTACGCCGACTACGAGTATTTCAACGTGCTCGGTGTGTACCAGCGGTTCACGGTCAAGGTCCACGGCAACTGATCGCCGCGGTATCCGGACAGGATAACTGTCTTCACGCACGCTCCCGCCTCATCGGCGGGGGCGTGTTTTTTTTCTGCCGGCCTCCCTCGGCGATGAAAAAGCAGTTTCCGCTTGACTGGCCCCCGCGCGGCCTTATAATCCCCCGTGTGCGAAGGTCGGCCACGCGAAGCGTGCGATCTTTGCGCCGCGAAACGATCCGAAAGCCATTGGCTGTGGTGGAGGAATTTGCATGAGACTTTCTGCTATCGCTTGCGTCGTTGTCCTTCTTCTCCTGTCTTCCGGCATGGCCGTCGCGGCTGACGGGCCCGGCTCCGCAGATGGCCGGCGCATGATCAACCCGTTCCCCGGCTCGCCGGCGCGGGTCGAAGAAGAAGAGGAATTTGATCCGGCCGTGTACCTTGGCAACCGTCTGCGCGACCCCGGCGTCATCCTGACGCTCAAGCTCGGCTGGGGCACGCACCGCTCGCTGGGGTTCCAGGCCCGCGTGATCGGCCCGGTGCAGGTGGGGGCCGGCATTTTTGAAGGATGGGTGTTTGCCATCGACCGCGGGTGCCTCGGTACCATGAAGGAGGCCGAGATAGAGGGCGGCATCTCCATACTGTATCCGACGTACATCGCGCGCAAGGTGAGCTGGCAAACCGAGGAGGCGGCGCGGAGAAACGTGTTCTTCGGCGACGTCGGCGACGCGGGGGAACTGACGCTGGACGCGCTGAAGGAGTACGACGACGGGAACCAGAGCTGGTTCACGACCACCGCCCAGGCGCAACTGCCGTGTCTCCCCAAGATAGAGATAACCCTCCACTGGGGCGAGGTCTTTGACTTTCCGCTCAGTCTGTTCGGTGTGGACGGCCTTCGCGTGCCGCCGGCCTTCTATAAGGAAGACGGGCCGGACGGAAAAGGCGGGGAACGCATACCGGCGCCATCCATCTTCTGGCACGGGCAGGAGAAGCATGAGAGGTACGAGTGAGCGTTTTCCTGCGTTGAGTCGGCCAGCACACGTATAGCAAAGCACAAAGGAGTTTTGATTATGCCTCTTGTTCCGATGAAGCAGGTTCTTGCCGAGGCCCGCAAGGGCCGCTACGGTGTCGGCGCGTACAACGTCAACAACATGGAGCAGATTCAGGCCCTGATGCAGGGTGCCTCTGAGACCGGAACACCCATCATCCTCCAGGCCAGCAAGGGCGCGCTCGAATACAGCAAGATGATCTATCTCAAGCACCTGATCCAGGCCGCCGTCGAGGACAACCCGGACCTGCCCGTGGTCTGCCACCTCGACCACGGCCCGGACCTCGAGGTCTGCAAGCAGGCAATCGCGCTCGGGTTCACGTCCGTCATGATCGACGGCTCCATCGACTACGCGCAGTAAGACGCCAATGGCGGCCATCCTGCCCGGACGTTTGAGGACAATGTCGCGGTCACAAAGGCGGTCTGCGAGTACGCCCATCCGCGCGGCGTCAGCGTCGAGGGCGAGCTCGGCACGCTCGGCGGCATCGAGGACGAGACGCAGGCGTCCTCCATTCACCTCACGGACCCCGACGAGGTCGAGGAGTTCGTGGCCAGGACCGGCGTCGACGCGCTGGCCATCGCGATCGGGACCTCGCACGGAGCGTACAAGTTCAAGGAAGCCCCGACGCTCGCCTTGGATCTCGTCCCCAAGATCAGCGAGAAGGCCGGAGACGCGTCGCTCGTGATGCACGGCTCGTCCAGTGTGCCGCAGGACCTCGTCGAGATCATCAACAAGTACGGCGGCGCGATGAAGAAGTCGATGGGCGTGCCGATGGACCAGATACAAGAGGCCATCAAGCTCGGCGTCCAGAAGATAAACGTCGACACCGACGGCCGACTCGCCTTTACGGGCAACATACGGAAGTACCTGTTCGAGCATCCCGAAGTGTTCGACCAGAGGAAGTACCTCGGCGCCGGCCGGCAGGGCATTTACGACGTGATGAAGCAGAAGATGATCGACTTCGGCACGGCGGGCCACGCCGACGACTACAAGCCGGCTACGCTCGAACAGGCCAAGGCCTGGTACAAGTGACGTAACATCTCGCGCGACCGGCATTAGCGGCGCAATGCTTTTCGCGGCCCGCGAGCAGGAACGGACATCGAGACGCCCTTCGGCCGAACGGTCGGAGGGCGTTCTTGTTTGGGAGCCGGCGACCGGGGCGCTCATGCGCCGAGCGCGTCGCGGCGCGTGTCCGGGCGGCCGGGACGCCGGTTCATGCAGGACCGTGGTCGAGAGCAGAAGATTTTTTTCTGGTCCTTTTGGGCGCGGGCCGGAGAAGTCGGCGTTGCGTCATGATCGCGCCGGCGCGCGCCCGCGCACCGGCCGGGCGCCGCCCGCGCGGCCGCGCCCCGGCGCCCCCGGCGGTTTGCACCATGGACGCTTTATTCGCGGCCCATGCACGCTATGCATAACAGCATACTGTAGCGCATAGATGACGCTCTGCGCACTGTGCATAACAACACGCACGGCATAGGCGCTGTCATCGGCTTTGCTGCTTTACAGTCGAGGAGGCGAAAGAAAAGCGGCGGACGGCGGACGTTTTTCGGTTGACACGTTTCCGTCCTCGCGCTATCATTCCCCCGTTCAAGATCGCTTTGAGAAACTAACTGCGTCCAAGGGGCGAAGAGCCCCGTTGGGTGCCTATCAGCGGTGGCCCGACTCCGGCCGCCGAACAACAAGACAAGAAATAGCCCGAAGCTGTTCGGCTCGGCGGGCTCGGCCAACCCGTGGTGGGGTGTGCGCCGACGCTCGCGGATTGGAAAGGCAAAGCCCTTCCCCCTGCTGGAACCGCCCGGGCGGGAAACGTGTGGGGGGACGCATGCAGACGACCGAGGCAATCTGGTCATCGGCCCTCTCCGCAATCTCATCCGCTCTGAAGCCCGGACAACTCGACACCTGGTTCAAGGATGTTTCCCTCATCCGCGCAACTCCCGAGGAGGCGACCATCCGTGTCCCCAACGCCTTTTACCGCAAGTGGTTCGAGATGCACTATGAGGGCCTGATCGCCGAGGCCCTCGGCCGCGACCTCGGCGCGCGGCCGCGAATCAACTTCGAGCTCGCGGAAGCGGAGCTCAGGCCAAGACTTCCTGAGCAGGCACCGTCGCCAGCCGCGCCTGCGCCCCCCAGAAAGCCCGTCGTCTCCGACCTCAAGCTCCGAAACAACTACGTCTTCAGCAGTTTCGTGACCGGGCCGTCGAATCAATTGGCGCACGCGGCGACGCTTGCGATTGTGGAGTCGCCGGGCCATTCGTACAACCCGTTGTTTCTGCACGGCGGCGTCGGCCTCGGCAAGACGCACTTGATGCAGGCCGCCGCCCACGCGCTTCTCAAGCAAAAGCCCGACCTTCACATCAAGTACCTCTCCTGCGAATCGTTCATGAACCAGTTCATCTACGCCCTGCAGAAGGGCGGCATCGAACAGTTCAGGGCGAGGTACCGCCAGGTCGACGCCTTGATGATAGATGACATTCATATCCTGGCGAAGCGGGCGCGCACGCAGGAGGAATTTTTCCACACGTTCAACGAGCTGTACAACGCGCACAAGCAGATTATCCTTTCCAGCGACAGCGCCCCGCAGGACATCCCGGAGTTCGAGGAACGGCTCATCTCGCGGTTCAAGTGGGGGCTGGTCGCCAGGATTGACCCGCCCTGCCTCGAGACGCGGATGGCCATCATCCGTCAGAAGGCCGAGATGCGCGGCAGGACCCTGCCGGACGACGTGGTCGGGTTCATCGCCGAGACCGTGCCGGACAACGTGCGCGAGCTGGAGGGGGCCGTGCTCAAGACCATCGGCTACGCGTCGCTGATGAACCGGCCCGTGGACCTCGGCCTGGCGCGCGAGATACTGCGTTCCGACAAGCCGGCGGCGTCCGGCGGGCCCGTGACGTGCGAGCGCATACAGGATGTTGTGGGCCGGTGGTACGGCGTCACCCCCGCCGAGTTGCAAGCCAAGACGCGAGCCCGCTCCATCGCCTTCCCGCGGCAGGTGGGGATGTACCTGGCTCGCCGGCTGACCAACAGGTCGCTCGAAGAAGTGGGAACCGCGTTCGGCGGGCGCGACCACTCGACGGTCGCCCACGCCTGCGACCGCATCGAGCAGGAAATCGCGGCCAATCCGGAGTTCACCTCCACGGTCAAATCCCTCGTCGAGCAGATCAAGGCGGGCTGACCGCTCCCGGCCGCACCTCAAAAAACTTGAACGCATCACGCCTTCGCCTATATACTTGTTGTTGTGATTCCCATTCCGAGGTGAACACCGATGAGAGCCACGGTCTCGAAGAGGTCGAAGGCGGCCGGCCTGCCGCCCGGAACGCTCGTTCATGTGGGAGAGAACCGGACCGGCAAGGTTCGCATCACGGTGCTGGACTACTCCAAGTCCGAGTTCCAGGAGAAAGAGGTCCCGATCGAGGAATGCGGCCAGTTCAGGGACACCTCGACCGTCACGTGGATAAACGTCGACGGGATTCACGAGCTCGACATCATCGAGAAGATGGGCGAGCAATTCCGGCTTCATCCGTTGCTTCTTGAAGACATCGTGGACACGGACCAGCGCGCCAAGAGCGAAGACCACGGCGATGCGCTGTTCACCGTCCTCAAGATGCTCTACGTCGACGAGAGCGACGGGTCTCTCAAGGCGGAACAGGTCAGTCTCGTCATCGGCTCGAACTTCGTCCTCTCGTTTCAGGAGCAGGAGGGCGACGTCTTCGAGCAGATCCGCGAGAGAATCCGACAGAACAAGGGCCGCATCCGGAAGATGGGGGCGGATTACCTCGCCTATTCCCTGATCGACGCGATCGTCGACAACTACTTCGTTATCCTCGAGGGGGTCGGCGAGCGGCTGGAGACGCTGGAGGAGGAGCTGATATCGCGGGCGACGCACGAAGCGTCCGGCGAGATTCATCGTGTCAAGAGAGATGCCTTGTTCCTTCGCAAGTCCGTCTGGCCCCTTCGCGAAGTCATCAGCTCGCTCGCCCGCGGCGATTCGCCGCTCATCCGCAAAGACACGTTGCCCTACCTGCGCGACATCTACGACCACACCATCCAGGTCATCGACACCATCGAGACCTTCCGCGACATGATCTCGGGCATGCGCGACACCTACCTTTCGGTCCTGAGCAACCGGATGAACGAGGTGATGAAGGTGCTCACCATAATCGCCACGATCTTCATCCCGCTCACGTTCATCGCCGGCGTCTACGGGATGAACTTCAAGTACATGCCCGAGACGGAATGGCACTGGGGATACTTCGCCGTTCTGGGGCTGATGGCCGCGGTCGCCGCCATCATGGTCGCCTTCTTCAAGAAGAAAAAATGGCTGTGAATGGCGCCGGCCGCAATCGAGCGGCGCGGGCGAAGTTCGTTGCTTGTCGATGCCGCGCCCGAGGTGTATAATCCAAGTGGACTGTGCTCTGTTGACGGAGGACCGGATATGCGTTGCAAGCCCCTGGCGCTAATGTTGCTTGCGGCTCTCGCGGTCGCGCCTCGCGCGGCGGCGGACACGGTCACGCTGCGCAACGGCGACATCGTCGAGGGAAGGATCGAAAAGGTCGAGGAAGACGGGCTGACCGTGCGCACCGAAGACGGGGCCGCGACGTACCTGCGGGCGGAGGTCAGAACCTGGACCGTCGAACGGACCGGGCCGGACGGCGAGAAAACCGCCGCCACGTTCATGTTCAAGCCCGAGCCGCTGAAGATGCCGTTCAAGACGGAGACCGACCACTACGTCATCAAGACGGACATCGACGAGCGCGTGTGCAGGAGGGCCGGCCAGGCGATGGAGCAGCTTTACCGGGCCTACAACGCCATCTTCCGGCTCGGAAACAAGGCGGCGAAGAAGAAGGCCGAGGTCGTCATCTTCGACAAGGAAGAGGATTTCCGCAGGTATGCGGACGAAACCAGCGTCAAGCCGCGTGAAGACACGCTCGGCTTCTTCCGCGCCAACGGCGACGGCGCCGGCCAGATAGTCACGTTCAAGCGCCGCACCGACGAATTCGACACGATGAGCACGCTCTACCACGAAGCGACCCACCAGTTCATAACGATGAAGCTGGGCGTCGGGAACCTGCCGCCGCTCTGGCTGAACGAGGGCATGGCCGTCTACTTCGAGAACAGCCGCTGGGAGAAGGGGAAGCTCAGGACAGGTTTTATCCCCAGGAAGCGGCTCCAGCAATTGCAGAGGGCGATTCGGCGCGGCGAGTACGTGCACCTCGCCGACCTGATCAAGCGCGACCGCGACACGTACGACTCGCTCTGCTACGCCGAAGGGTGGTCCCTCGTCTACTTCTTCGTCAAGGTCAACCGGGGCGCGTACGCCAGGCGGGTGGTGAGGTACTTCGACGCGCTGGAGAAGGGCGAGGACCACGACAAGGCGTTTCGCAGATGCTTCACGCGGGACCTCGGCAAGCTGGAAAAGGCATGGAAGGAGTTTGTCCTCGCACTGGAGGTGCCGGACGACTGACACAGTCGCCGTTGCGCAATGTCTGTCAGGGAGGGTAGCCGTGATCAAGTTCAACTGCGCCGCGTGCGGCAAGGAGTCGGCGGCGCCCGACGAACAGGCGGGCGGAAAGCACACATGCTCATGCGGGAACGTGAACATCGTGCCGGCCGGCCCACGTACGCGCGGGGTCGTCTATCAGGGCAAGCCGTCCCAGCTTCGAAACCTCTGGTTGATGATGGGGCTGGTGATCGTCGTTGTCGCCGCACCCTGGCAACTGCGGCAGTTCCTGAGCACGGTGTTCAAGCAGTCTCACTGGGATTGGTACATCGCGCTGATTGTCATCCTCGCCTACGTCGTGTGGCTCGTCTACCGCATCCTCAAGCTGAGGTCGATGACCTACACCGTCTCCACGGGGATGATACTCGTCGAGCGCGGCATCATCTTCCGCGGCACCGACGAGGTCGAGTTCTCTCGCGTGAAGAACATCACGATGAGGAGGAGCGTACTTCAGGCCCTGCTCGGGGTCGGGGACATCTGCGTCGAGCTGTCGGACGGCTCGGCGCCCAACGTGGTGCTCCGCAGTATACCGGAGCCGCGGGCGGTGCTCGAAAAGATGCGCGAGATTTCGGGCGGCGCGAGCCCTGAGTCCGGTTGAGCGCCCGCCGCAGAACGAAGCGGACCGCGGCTATTTCCTGGCGCTCTTCTTCCGTTTGCCCTGCTCTTCGACCTTCTCGCCGGGGACCGGGTCCTTGTGGTTCTTGAAGTAGTCCTTGATGCCCGGCACCTGATCGTCGGGGATTTCCCTCGGGAACGGCATGGCGCTCGCCTCGGTGACGTATCTCCGCAGAAAAAGCTCCGCGAACTCGCCCGCCCTGGCCAGCGAGTCCGCCGACGTGTAGCGGATATGGTCGTCCGACGTGTGGCCGTGGACACTGCCGCCGCCGCGCGCGAACTGGACGTTCGGGATGCCGACCGCGGCCAGGGGCGTGCCGTCCGAACTCATCGGCCCCTTGCTGACGCTGCACGTGACGCCCACCTCCTTGGCCAGCAGGCGGACGGCCGCGCCGATGTCGTCGTGCCCGTTGAAAAGCACGTACTTGTTGCCGATGATACTGCCGTGTACGTCGATGTTGAACGTGAACACGTGCCTGTCGAGCTCGGTCTTGTCGACCTTCTCGCGGAACGATTTTCTTTTCTTCTCGCGCTCGGCCTTGCGGGCGAGGTCGTTGGCGTAGAACGTACTGCCGTTCAGGCCCGTCTCCTCGCCGGAGAAGGCGATGAAGCGGAGCGTCCGCTTCGTCGGCTCGGACGCGAAAATGCGCGCCAGCTCCATCACGAGCGACGTGCCGCCTGCGTTGTCAGAGGCGCCGCTGATGCCCATCGACGTGTCGTAGTGGCCGCAGACGACGATGATCTCGTCCGGGAAGTCCGTGCCGGTTTTCTCGCCGATGACGTTGAAGCAGTGCGACTTCTTTTCTGTTATCTGCATCGTCAACCGGGCGCGCTTCAGTCCCTTCTTGATGACGTCCAGCCCGTCGAGGTGGCGGATGCGCGCCATCGGCAGGTTGCCGTACGTCTTCCGGTTGTGCTCGCCCATGTTGACGCGGATGGGCTCCTCGCTCAGGCCGCCCTCGATGATGACGAGCGCCTTCGGCTTGTGCGCGAGGAACTTCGGGCGGTTGTCGGGCCCGATCCCGCCGCAGACCATCACGATCTTGTCCTTCATCGCCGGAGAGAAATACTCCGGCGCGCCGTTCTCCGCGAAATATATCTCGCCCTCGATGCCGCGCGCGGGCGTGCTCTTCGTCATCATTATCGGCTGGCACTGGACGGAGCGCCACTTGCCGCGGTCAAGAACCTCGAAGTCCGTCTTCCTGTTGTCGAACGTGATTGACGGGTATTTCTGGAGCCGGGTCTTGAGTCCGAAGGACTTGAAGACCTTCTCGATATACCGGGCGGCCTTGTGTTCGCCGGCGCTGCCCGTCAGACGCGGCCCGATCTCGACCGCGAGGTGCTCGAGGTATCCGTATGCGTTCCTGCCGTCAAACAACGTTGCGTTGCCTTTTGCCACGAGGTCAGCTCCTGTATGACAGCATCTCGTTTTGTCGGCCGGGGCCGCCTGCTGTCGGGCGCCGCCGGCCGAAATGCACCAGCCGCACGTTCCGACCATTATACACATGCGCCGGGCCGGGCCAAGCCGAAAGCGTTGACAGCCGAAAGCGGGCGACCGCCCTGGTATGGAGGGGCCCCGTTCGCCCTACACCACGAAGAAGACAACAGCACGACACGAAGACCAGAGAGGACGGAGATGTCAATCTACAGAACTTTCAGGACTTGACTGCCCGATTCTACTTTCGGTGCTCGGCGGCACGCGTACTCCCTCCTCCACTTGGCTGGTAAGGCAAAATCCTCCACCAGTATATATCCGTCATTCTCGATTGTGAGCAAAGATTTCCGGCAGTTTTTGGGGAGTTTTTTGGCGGTGGCGTCTCTTGGTCCGGCCGGTCCGGTCACGCCGTGTACGGTACGGCTCCGCTCCCGTCGACGGCGTAGCCCCACCTGCCGACGTACTCCGCGCCCGAGAGAAACTCGTCGCGTTGCTCGGCCAGGATGCGTGTCAGCCGGGCTTCGAGGTCGGCCTGAACTTCCGCGTGCTCCGGTTTCCCGCAAAGGTTCGCCATCTGATACGGGTCTTCCCGGTTGTCGTACAGGAGCCACGGCCCCTTGAGCGAGCGGACGTATGTGTGGCGTTCGGTCCGGACGCCGCGGTACTCGCGTCCGTCCCAGTATTCGGCGAACGGCTGGTAGCACGCTATCAGGGCGGCGTCGGCCTTCGGCTCCTCTTTCCCCAGGAGGAAGCGGGAGTGGTCGAGCCCCTCGACGGCCCGTGGCACGTCGAGCCCGCACAGGCCGAGGAGCGTCGGCATGATGTCGGGACAACTGAAGGGCATGCGGACCTCGCGCGCTGCGCGTCCGAACAATTCCGGGCAGTGGAGCAGGCACGGCACGAGGACCGACTCGTCCCACGGCTTCTGCTTCCGTTGATGCCCCTGCGAGCCGAGCATGTCGCCGTGGTCGGACGAGAACATGAAGATCGTCTCGTCGGCGAGGCCGGCTTCGTCGAGCGTTCCGAGCAGGTCGCCGAGGTACTCGTCCATGGCGGAGCAGTGCGCGTAGTAGCCGGCGAGTTCACGGCGCGCCTGCTCGACCGCGTTCTCGGGCACGTTCGGCCGCAGGATGATGTCGGCGGGATCGTAGAGCTTGCGGAAGCGCTCCGGCGCCGTCTCGAACGGGTTGTGCGGCGGGCCCCACGAGAGGATCAGCAGGAAGGGCTTGTCATCCGTTCGCGACCGGATGTATTCCTGCGCGCAGCGGGTCTGCGCCTCGGCGTCGTAGCCCTCCCAGGCCAGCTTCTCGCGCCCGTCGGCATAGTACGCGGAGTCATTGTAATTGTGGGTGCACTCGAGCGCGCGCCAGAAATCGAAGCCCTGTCTCGATTCGGGAGGGATGAAGGCGCTCCGTCCGCGGCCGTCGACGTGCCACTTGCCGACGTAGGCGGTGTCGTACCCGGCGCCCTTGAAGACCTTTCCGACCGAGACCGCGTCGTCGGCGAGGTGGACGTCGTTCAGGAACACGCCGTGCGTCAGCGGGTATTGTCCGGTCAACAACGACGCCCGGTACGGAGAGCAGACGGGGCAGTTCGCGACCGCGGTTGTGAAGTTCGTGCTCTCGCGGGCGAGGGCGTCGAGGTTCGGGGTCTTGACGTTCGGGTCGCCGGCATACCCGGTCGCCTGTGCGCGCCACTGGTCGCCGAAGACAAAGACTACGTTTCGCTTCTTCATTATTGTGGCCTGCCCGGATCGGTAGTCGTTACGTCAACCGGGGATTCTACGCGAGGACCGGCCGCGATGCAATCGTCGGGAGCGCAATGTCCGGATTCGGAGTTCCTCCTTGCATAATTGGGCGGATTCTCTAATATCTCGGCCAATGGGCCTGTCGCAGGCGCGGCTTCGTTCCTTCGCGAGGAGACCGGACGATGAAGAAAGTGCTGGTGATGCTGGGCGGCGGATGTCATCCCTTCGAGCTGTGCGGGAAAATCCTGTCGGACTTCCTCACGAAGACCGCGGGCTACGAGGTCGAAACGACCGATGACCGGGGCCGGTTCCGCAAGCTCGCCGGCTTCGACGCCGTGGTCATCTACACGCAGGGCGGCAAGCTCACGCCTGCGCAGGAGAAGGGGCTCTTGTCCTACGTCCGTGACGGCGGCGGGGTCGTCGGCATCCATTGCGCCGCCGACTCGTTCGTCGAGAACGACGGCTACATGGAGATGATCGGGACACAGTTCGCCGGACACGGCCCGATGTGCGACATCACGGTCGAACATACCGACGACTACGAAGAGATCGTCCCCCGCGTGGAAAAATCCTGGGTCGAGTTCGACGAGTTCTACATACTCAAGAAGCGCACGAAGCAGAAACTGCGGCCGTTCCAGTACGGCTGGTGGCAGTTCGACCGGAAGATGCTCGGATACGTGCGCCCGTACGGCAAGGGGCGGGTGCTCTACACCGGCCTGGGGCACGACGAACGGGCGTTCCGCCATCCCGAGTTCCAGCAACTCATACACAAGGCAATCCGCTACGTCACGAAGGAGAAGGAAAAGCCGCTCCGCTGGGGCATCGTCGGATACGGCCCGCTCTACGGCATGGGCCAGCACCACGCGGACAACCTCGCGAAGACCGCGGGCATGGAACTCGTCGCCGTGTGTGACAAGGACCCGGCGCGGGTCGAGGCGGCGAGGAAACAGCACGGCAAGGGCGTCGAGTATTTCCTCGACGCGAAGGACCTCGTGAAGAGCGAGTGTTGCGACGGCGTGACCGTCATCCTGCCGCACAACCTCCACGCGCCGGTGACCGTGCCCCTGCTCGAGGCCGGGCTCCACGTGATCTCGGAGAAGCCCTTTGCCATCACGCCCGAGGAATGCGACCGGATGATCAACGCCGCCAAGGCCGCCGGCGTCGTGCTCTCGGTCTATCACAACCGGCACTGGGACGAGGATATGTGGACGATCCGCACGCTCGTCGAGTCCGGCGAGATCGGCGAGGTCTTCTCCATCGAGCACAACATGTGCGGCTACGGCCGGCCGGGCCAGAGCTGGCGGGCGCACAAGCCCATCTCGGGCGGCCTGATGTACGACATGGGCGCGCACGGGTTCGAGAAAATCTTCCAGATCGTCCCGAAGACCGACGCGAACCGCAAGGCGACGCTGTTCGGCAACTTCCTGAAGAAGGTATGGTGGGACACGACGTTCGAGGACTACGGCCGCGCCTACGTGAAGTTCGGCTCGGGCCTCGAAGCCGTGTTGACGCAGTCGAGCATCTCGTCCGCGTCGAAGCCCGGCTGGATAGTCTCGGGCACGAAGGGCTCCTGCGTGTCGACCGGCGAAGACGTCGAGCTGAAGCAGTACGTCAACGGCGCCGTGCGTACGGCAATCGTCCCCTACATGAAGGGGATTGGCTGGCAGCGCTACTATCGCAATTTCGCCGACCACACGTTCGCCGGCGTGCCGCTCATCATCACGGCCCAGCTTGCCAAGGCGACGATCCAGTGCATCCACGGCTGTGAGATGGCATCGAAGGCCGGCAAGTCAATCGACGTGACGTTCGACTATTGATCGAGAACGCAACGCGGGCGGCCGGGCGGAGGACTATAAGGAATCCAGGAAGCCAGGAGGGAAAGAGAACGAGCTTCATTTTGTTCATTCTCCTGGTTTCGTGGTCTCCTTAGAGAAAATAGCACGTGAGGGCTCACGATGACTAACCTCGGAAATTTTCTTGCGACCGTCGAGCACCGGCGTCCGGACCAGATTCTCTACAGCGCGGGCTTTGTTGACGACCTCCACAAACGCGTCGTCGAGCACATCGGCACGAAGGACATCGCCGGGCACTACGGCTTTGCGGGCGGCCAGGGCATCGGTCTCAGGCCGCCCCCCGACCTCAAGCCGCTCGATTTCTCGAAATACTGGGAAGGCCAGGAACTGCCCGAGGGCACGACGATCGGCGGCGACGGCGTCGCATCGGTCCCCAGCGGATTCTACCACTTTTGGGGCTACATCTCGCCGCTTCGGAACGCGACGACCCTCAAGGAAATCGAAGATTATCCGATGCATGATTACAGCGGGTGGGACGACTCGCACATGGCGGCCGAGGTACGGAAGGCGCACGCCGAGGGACACAGGGTCAGCGCGTGGGTCGGGCACATGTACGAGAGCGCGTGGCAAATCCGCGGCTACGAGCAGTTCCTCATCGACACCATTGAGCGGCCCGCCTGGGCCGAGTGCATACTGGAGCGCATCTTCCAGAACAACATTATCGTCGCACGCGCCGCGGCCAAGGCCGGTGCCGACCAGATTCTCACCGGCGACGATGTTGCCAACCAGAAGGCCCTGATGTTCTCGAAGGACACGTGGAAGAAGCTCATCCACTCGCGCTGGGCAAAAGTCTGGGCCGAAATCAAGAGCATCAATCCCAGGTCCTACATCTGGTACCACAGCGACGGCAACGTCGCGGACATCGTGCCCGACATGCTGGAGGCCGGGCTCGACATTCTGAACCCGCTCCAGCCCGAGTGCCTCGACATCGACGCCATCCACCGCCGCTACGGCAAGCGGCTGACGTTCGACGGTTGCATCGGCACGCAGAGCACGATGCCGTGGGGCACGCCCGACGACGTCCGGGCGCGCGTCAAGGAGGTCATCGACAAGTACGGCCGGAACGGCGGCCTGATGATCGCGCCCACCCACGTCCTCGAGCCCGAGGTCCCGCTCGAAAACATCGACGCCTTCTTCGACGCCTGCCGCACGTACGGGAAGCTGGCGTAGGGCCTGTCACGCGACCGCCGGTAAGCCGTCGTCTTCAGGGCATTGACAGCGCGGGGTGGAAATAGGGCATAATCGTTGTGGGGTGGCCGCGTTGATGGGGTATAATATGAGGGCGGTGCCATACGTGCGCCCATTGGGCAGTTGCTAAAGGGGGCCGGAACCCGTGTAAGAGGTAGCGGGAGCCGACATGAAGAAAAAAACTAGGGTCATCTTCATTGTCTTTTGTGCCGTTGGATTCTGGGGCCTGCTGTGTATTCTTCGCCTGTCATTCAGTAGCATAGATTACGAACGTGTCTTGAGCGGCAAGAGACCAAGATTCGCTGTTGAATCGGGCCGTTATACTGACGGTGGAACAGTCGAATACCAGGGATTTGGGTATCGTCTCACGTCGCTCTGTCAGTTTCATGTCAAGGATAAGAAGCCCGTAGGATATGACCGCGGCCCCATCCTTCGATATCAACTCAATTGGATATTTGGTCCATTGGAGGACCGCGAGGACATTCGTTTTGAAGCACGAGAGTTCTAACAATGCGTCCCAATCGGACCCGGCAAAGCGCGGCCGGAAAACGAACGTTGTGCGCTGACCGCAGGCTGGCAACAGGCACGATGAACTGCGAACCTAAGGACAACCATGATATCCTGGGCGGTGGCGCCCAAACCGGCGATCTTGGCGAAGGCGGGAACAAGCTCATCTCCCAAAATCCTAACCGCCCGGCCATGTTATCTAATCTGGCGCTCGCTAACGGACTTGTTTCTATCGTGCTTTCGTTGTTGGTCAGCGCATGGCTTGTTCTCGAAATGTTTGATCCGGTCCGATTTCACTTTCCGCTGCGTGGCGGGCAATTGTTCTTGCCCTTCTTGGTTGCCTTCGCAGTGTTGCAGTGTCTATCGCTCTTTCGCCGAAGTCGCTCGTCGGCCGCGTGGGTCGCGGGGTTCGCATTCGTGTGGTCAATCCTTCTGGCATCTGGTGTTGTTGGGTCTCTTTATGAGTACACGGATGCCAACTCGGAAATTGAGGCCGATAGTTGCTTACACTACGCCGTTGGTTTCTTTGCCGTGACCGCCTACTTGACTTTCTGTGGAGTCATGAGTTTGAAGTGGAGGCGAAGGATTCGTGTGATGAGTACCCAGTTGGGGCACGGCCGGCGCGGCTGAAGACAGAAGGGGACGCATGCGCACGAAGACAGTCTGGATCAAGCGAATATTCATCGCGAGTAGCACTGTGATTCTATTTGCGGCCTTGTTGGCTGCTGCGGTCTTCTGGTCGTTGGAGTGGGCAACTGAACGTGAGAAGCACGATCAGATAGAGATTGCCCGAGTGGTGCAGCATGTGACGAAGTTCGGATTGCCCTCTTCGCCCGAAGAGGCCATGAAAATCTGCGACCTGACGTTGATCGGAATCAAGGAAGACCGTGTCGGTTACTACACTGGGGTGGTCGGGCGGATTGATACTTGGGTTGTTCTTGATGACAAAGGGCTCGTTACCGTCGAACATGGGGCCGGAAAACAGGGCGATGATGACCATCGCCCAGAAAGGAGGGCGAGATGAAGAACCTTATCGTCGAGCGTGCGGATGTCTGGGCGGCGAGTATCAAGGACGAACCCGGCGGCCTCGCGCGGCCGCTCGCCGGTCTGCGTGACGCGGGCGCCGACCTCGATTTCGTCATCGCCAGGCGCGCGCCGGAGAAGCCGGGCACGGGCGTCGTGTTCGTCAGCCCGCTGCGCGGGGACAAGGAGGTCGCCGCGGCCGGGGCCCTCGGATTCAACGTCACGACCAGCGTCCACTCCGTGCGCGTCCAGGGAACGAATGAGCCCGGGGTTGCCGCCGCGCTGACGGCCAAGCTCGCCGACGCGGGCATCAACCTCCGGGGTCTCTCGGCGGCCGTGAGCGGGGCGATGTTCATCATCTACATCGGGCTCGACACCGCCGCAGACGCGGAGAAGGCCGTCGACGTCCTGCGAGGCGCATAGACGCGCGGCCGCTCGAAAACGGGCTGGGCTCTGTCCGGTCAGCTCGTAAGGAGTCATTGTTCGCGCGTCCTGCTCCCTGTATGAGGTACCTCCACAAAGTGAAAAAGCGCCCCAACGTCGTCCTGATTATGACGGACCAGCACCGTGCGGACCTCATGACCTGCGCGGGGAACGACATCGTGCCGACGCCGAACATCGACGGCATCGCTCGGCGCGGAGTCCGTTTCACCAACGCCTACTGCCCCTATCCGGTCTGCCTGGCGTCGCGCAGCGCGATGCTCACGGGACTTTACGCGCACACGACCGGCGCTATCAACAACTGCGACCGGCTCGACTGGCGATATCGGACGATGGCCCACCACTTCGCCGAGCACGGCTACCTCACGTCGCTCATCGGCAAGATGCACTTCAACGACGCGCACAAGCACGGGTTCGAATACTACCTCTCGATAAACGACTGGCTGATGTACCTGGGCCCGAAGGTGCGCCTCTACGCGAACGAGATCGCCAATCATCCACTGGCCGAGGGCTTCTTCGACTGGATGATGGACGACGGAGCGGGCTTTCCGGACGTGGCGGACCTGTGGCCCGGCCCCGGCCCGTGGGCGGGGCACGTGAAACGACATGACTTCTCGAACATGGCCTCGGAACTGGAGAGCGAGGACCATCTGGACGCGTTCATCGCGCGGGAGACCTGCAAGTTCCTCCGGCGCCATCGCGGCCAGCCGCTCTTCCTGGTCGCAAGCTTCATGAAGCCCCACACCCCGCTCTTCCCGCCGCGCGAGTGGGCCGAGATGTACCCCGTCGATGCGATGACGTTGCCGGAGGTCGGCGACATCGAGCAGTATCCGCCGCACGTGCAGGAAAACATCCGCTCCCATCTGGGAATCGACAGGCGACTGCGACAGGCGCACCGGGCCGGCTACCTCGGCAACCTGGCGTTTGTTGATTCCTGCGTCGGGCAGGTCTGCGACGAACTCGACCGGCTCGGCCTCTGGGAGGACACCATCGTCGTCTACACCTCGGACCACGGCGAGATGGACGGCGACCACGGCCTGTTCCAGAAGTTCTGCCTCTTCGAGCCGGCGGTCAGGGTCCCACTCATCGTCTGCCACCACGACAGCATCCCCGAGGACCGGGTGACCGAGGCCCTGACCGAGCAGATCGGCCTGTATCCGACACTGGCCGAGCTCGCGGGGACCGGGCCGCCCCGCGAACCGGCACTCGTCTCGTTCCCCGGGCCGCCCAAAGGTCTCGAGGCGCGGTCGTTCGCCGACGTCGCCCGAGACCCCGCGAGCGAAGGCCCTGGGACGGTCTTCGGCGAGTACAACCTGCGCGGCCGGGTCTGCCAGTACATGCTGCGCACGCGGCGCCACAAGTACGTGATGAACCAGGACTCGCTCGACGAGCTGTACGATCTGGAACGCGACCCCGGCGAACACACAAACCTGGTGCACGACCCCGATGCCCGCGGGACCGTCGACGAGATGCGCCGGGAACTTCTGAATCGGTACGACCCGTCGACGAATCCGTTCCGTCCGAAGTCCTGAGGGTGTGGACATGCTCGATGCGTTTACGCTCGCGGTTCGCACGCTGGGTGAGCACTTCGGCGCCGCGCTGTGGGCGCTCGCCGTGTTCGCCGCCGGCTTCCTGCTGGCCTTCCTCGTCGTCCGGCTCGACGTGCGAAGTCTGCTCGCGTTCCCGGCCTGGCTGATGCGCCTCGCGAAGAGACACATGCGGCCGGAGACGAGCCCGGTCCTGATGTGCGCCTTCATCTTCCTTTTCAACTCGGCCGCGATCTTCTGCTACATGCTGTCCGGCGGATTGCTTTTCCTGCCGTTTGTGTTCGCCCTGCTCACGGGCCTTCACATCGGGGTTATCATGCTAAAGGACGTGCAGGAACCGCGCGGCGACCTGGCGATGCGGACTCCACCGCCGAGGGCGTGGCTCGGGTTTCTCGGCATCTTCGTGGTCGCGGTCGAACTCAGCGCCTTCTGGCTCTCGATAGGGATGGGGATGGAACTCGGGCGGGCGATGGGGGCGAAGTTCGCGTGGGCGACGTTCATCGCCGCCGCCGAGCCGCGCGTCCTCGCCTACACGCTGGTCGTCGTTCCCGCGCTTCTGGTATCGGCGATCGCCGAGACCGCCGCGATCAAGGTCATGCTCAGGGACGAGGGGTGACGCGCGGGACGCCCGTCAGTTCGCGGGCGGCCGCGGCAAGGTCGGAGCTCTTCATCAACGCCTCTCCGACGAGCACGGCGTGAATCCCGCAGGCCGCTAGCCGCTCGACGTCACGGCGCGACGATATCCCGCTCTCGGACACGACCACGCGGCCGGCCGGGATGTCGCGGGCCAGCGTTTCGGTCGTTGCGAGGTCGACGGCCAGCGTGTCGAGGTCGCGGTTGTTGACGCCGATGACGTCCGCGCCGCTCTCGACCGCGCGACCGGCTTCGTCGGCGTCATGTGCCTCGACGAGCGCGGCCATGCCGAGGTCGCGCGCGAGCGCCCGGTATTCGACAAGTTCCTGGTCGGACAGAATGCGTGCGATGAGAAGGACGGCGTCGGCCCCGGCGGCCCGCGCCTCGAAGACCTGGTATTCGTCGATGATGAAGTCCTTGCGGAGGATGGGCGTCGGCGCGTCGGCCCGCGCCTCGGCGATGAATTCGAGCCGGCCGCCGAAGAAGCGGTCATCCGTCAGGACCGATATCGCGGCCGCGCCGCCCGCTTGGTATGACGCGGCGATGGCGGCGGGATCGAAGTCCTCGCGTATCAGCCCCGCGGACGGCGACGAGCGCTTGATCTCGGCTATCAGGGCGACCTCGCGGCCGGCGCTCAACGCGGCCCGAAAGTCCCGGGGCGGGGGAGCGGCAAGCGCCCGGGCGCGGACCTCCCCAAGCGGCTGGCGACGGCGCGCGTCGGCCAACTCCGTGCGTTTGTGACGGACGATCTCATCGAGAATCACGGGCGGGCCCCGCGGCTAATCCTTCAACGGGACGGACCAGTACGCCTCGTCGACGAAATGTTTCCACGACTGGTACCTGGGCGATGCGACCTTGATTCGCACGATGGGGCTGCTCTTCGGCCGGTACGGCTTCTGGATCAGGCGCATGTGGGCCTCGACCGGCAGCTTGCCGCCTTTCCGCGCGTTGCAGTTCGTGCAGGCGCAGACGATGTTCGACCACGTCGTCTGTCCGCCGCGCGACCGGGGCACGACGTGGTCCAGCGAGAGCTCCGACGTCGGGAACCGCCGGCCGCAATACTGGCACCGGTTGGCGTCGCGAGCGAAGATGTTTCGCCGGTTGAACTTCACGGTCTTCCGCGGCCTCCGGTCGAAGAGCAGGAGCCGGATGATCCGGGGCACACGGATGGTCAGGTTGACCGTCCTTATCCAGTCGCCGTCGTCCTGCGGGAACAGGTGGCGGGCGCGGCTGAGCTCGACCCAACTTTGGAAGTTGTAGCACTCCCACTGCTCGCCCGCCTGCGACACGACCTCGGCGTGCTCCTTGCAGAGGAGCCGGAACGCCCGGCGCGCACCGATGATGTGAACGGCCGTGTAATTGCTGTTGAGCACGAGCACGCTTGTGTCGAGAACTGACCCCACGGTTGCGGCCTCCGCAAGTCCGGCCGTATTATATGAATCGGCCCCGCTCCCTGCAAGGCCTCGGCTCCTAGGAGGCGAGGGCCTGATGATGAAGAATGCTCAGTCCGCGCTCCGATCGTGTCGCTCGGGTGTCGCGGCCCGGACCTCAGCCCCTAGTCGACCGCGAGCCGGAAATCGATCCCGGGCGGCGGCGGGAACTCCTTTTCGACCCGCTCCCGCAGAGCGTGGTTCATCGGAATCTTCTCCTTGTCTGCGACCTTGTACTGGTGCAGTGAGAACCATAGCTCAGTCAGCACGGTCTCGCCCTCGTGAATGGTCTTGAAGGTCTGTTTGAAAAGTTTTTCGACCTCGGCGTACTTGCGCAGCTTGAGCGCGGCCATCGCGGAGTAGATGCGGATGCGTTCCTCGCGCCGGATGCCGGCTGGGAGGCCGCGGCAAAAATCATATAGCCGCCGGTACTGCTTGAAGAACGCGAACGTTTCGGCGCATTCGATGGCGAGCTTGGCGAACCGCGGGCCGGCTTCCCACGCCTTGAGCATGCAGGCGCACGCGTCCTCGGCGTTGTCCTCGCGTCGCTCCAGGACGGCCAGGTTGTGGTAGGCCCATGAGCTTGGCGCCAGCTCGGCCGAGCGCAGCCACGCGTCCCGCGCGCCGACGACGTCGAACGCCTCCATACGCATGTTGCCGGCGTGCAGCCACGCGAGCCAGTGCCGGCTCCGGCCGGCCTTGAGACTCTTCTCGAGCAATTTGCTCCACTCGGGCTGGACCATCCCCTGCATCGGGTCTTTGTCCTTGTCCGCGCTCGGGAAGGAACCGCCCTCGAGGAGCGCGAGCCACGGTTCCTGTTCCGGCCCCATGTCGGACGGGTCAAAGAGCAGTTCGGCCGGGATTGGGTCGCGCCGTTTCGACGCGGACAGGCGGCGGCGTTCCAACGCCCCCCATCCCGAGCCGCGCGTGAGAATGGCATCGGGCGCGGTCCGCGACGCCGGGGCGAACGCCCGGTCGAGCCGTCCGAGCGCGCGGAGCGGCAGTTGCTCGTCGATGACGGATGCGGCCGCCTTCCACGCCTTGCCCCAGTCGCGCGAGTGGACCTTGCTCGCGTCGGCGCGAAAATATCCGTAGGCCTCGAGCCACGTCCATTCCGCGCGGGCGGGCATGGGGACGAGGTGCGACTGCGTGCGTCCGAGCCCCGCCTGTATCTCGACGTACGGCCTGCCGGGCGAGAGCACGTTCTGCCAGTGCCGTCCGCCCTGGCCCTGGCCCCAGCAGAACATCTTGCGCCCGCCGAGGCGGCGGGTCGAGGTCTGGAAGAATCCCTCGCCCTGCGAGTCGGCCGCGACGATCCACGGCCGATGCTTGCGAGGAATCATGGCGAAGAACTCGTTGGTGTTCCGGTTGTTGGTCGGGTACGTCAGGTCCGGTTTCCGCTGTTGAAACCGCTCGATGCCGAACCGGCCCCCGACGCGGAAGGTGATGGCCTCGTCGGCGGGAACGAGCACGCGCCCGCCGGGAATCTCATCGACGGCCATGTTCGTCCACCAGTACATCAGCATCTCGCGCTCGTGGACGTTCACGATGCGCATCCGCGCGTACAGGTGCGGCGAGCCGGGCGGCAGGTGAAAGTCGATCTGCCACGGGAAACATTTCACGCGGTCCCATTCGTAGATGCGGAGGACCGGGTAGCCCTCGGGCGACCGGACGCGCGCGGTGTAGACCGGAGCGCAGGTCATGTAATAGTGGCCGGGCAGGCAGGTGTTCCATTCGATGCCGCCGCTTATCCATGCGCCGCGATGGGCCAGCGACGCGGGCTGGAACACGGGGTTGCGGCACAACAGTTCGCGCTCCGCGGGCTTGTACACGAGCGACGCCATCCGGCCGCCCAGCCCGGTCAGAAACGTGGCGCGGAGGATTTCATTTTCGAGGACGACGGACTTGAGCCGCCGCGGCCTGCGCACTATGCCGAACCCGTCCTGCATCCGGTAGGGCAGGACGCGGCTCCCGGTGCCGAGGCCGAAGGTCTTCCTTTCTTTCGCCGGCAGATCCATGTGGCCGCCGACCTTTCGGTCCACCTCGACGCTTCTGAAACAGGGCAGTGGGTTTTCCGGCCCCAGGGTCGCCGCGGGCAGTTCATACGGCTCAACACGCAGTTCGGTCATGGCAATCTCCAGAGATACACGTGCCTTATGGGAGGGAATCTCCGTTTCTCAATCGGCGTTCGCACCGGACAGGAAGTTCATGAGGATTTCGCATCCTGCGCGAATCTGGTCTTCGGCGATGAATTCGTCGTGCGAATGCGCCTGGCCGATGTCGCCCGGCCCCCACACGACGCATGGGCCGAGCCGTCTCAGGTGCGAGCAGTCGGTGCAGTAGTGAACGGCGCCGGGCGCCGGGTCGATCCCGCCGGTGCGCAGCGCGTCCTGCAAGCTCTGCCAGGCCGGGCCCGAGAGCGCTGAACGCATGCCGCTCGCCGCGTGGATGCTTCGGACCTCGGCCCGGCGGCCGCAGAGGTTCTCGATATCGCGCCGGACGTCGTCCGGTGGGACCTCGGGCAATATCCTGACATCGACCTGGAGCTCGCATCGGTCGGGGATGATGTTGATCGCCGTGCCGCCGCGGATGCCCGTCACGGCCAGCGTCCCGTGTCCCAGCTCGGGGTCGGTCACGGCGGCCAGCCGTGCGCCATATTCTTCGATATCCCGGATCACCGGCATCATTTCGAGTATGGCGTTGCGGCCGCGGGCGGGTTCGGCCGAGTGGCGCGCCGTGCCCCGCGTGACGACCGAGAGGCGGCAGAACCCCTTGTGGGCGTGGACGGGCCGCAGAAGAGTCGGCTCGAGCGCCACACACAGGTCGAACCGTCCGAGCTTCTTTGCGAGTTCGGCCGAGCCGGCCATCGACTGCTCCTCGTCGACGGTCGCGGCGAACGTGACGTCGAAGGATGGCTCTTCGTCACGGCGGCGCAGGGCGAGGAGCGAGGCCACGACCATCGCGATGGGTCCCTTGTCATCACACGCGCCGCGTCCGCGGATGCGGCCGTCGCGCAGGGTGCCCGAGAACGGATCGTCCATCCCCCGCGCCGACACGGTGTCCATGTGGCCGGAGATCAGGAGTTTCGGCCGGCCGGGCGACGGAACCCGCGCGATGAGGTTCGATCGGCCGGGAAGGACGGGCTGGAGTTCACAGCCGACGCCGTCCGCCTCGAAGGCGGACCGGAGCGCTTCGAGGACGCCGGCCTCGGGGCCGCCCTCGTACCGCGCCGTCGGGTCCGATGCCTCGCTTGGCAACGCGACCAGCCGTTGCGTCAGGCGAACCGCGTCCGAAACGGCCGCATTGTCCCGCACCGTCCTGCTCCTTCCCTTCGTGGGCCGACTCTCTACTTGATCTGCGGGAGCTTGTCCGAACCCTCCTCGCTGCGATACCTGATGAAGCTCGACGGAAGACCGAACTTGACCGCCGGGTACTTCTCCTTGAAGCCCTTCAGCACATGGTCGACGATCTCGGACGATATCCTCTGCCGT